>Ga0126377_10000335_pt1 | contig 28019 bp, 45 predicted proteins | sample PanSoiMetPlot_22_FD_92647 | JGI IMG/M metagenome (GOLD analysis project Ga0126377, IMG submission 92647) | Tropical forest soil microbial communities from Panama - MetaG Plot_22 | ecosystem: Environmental > Terrestrial > Soil > Tropical forest > Bulk soil | place: Panama | collected 2016-02-17 | reverse complement strand
CGCACTGCTGGCATTACCCCAAGCTAAACCATTGGGAGAGGTTGAAGATGCAAGCAAAAACTGTCCATCTGTCCCGGGATGCAATAATTGATAATTGCTTGAAGTAGCCTGTCCAGTTACCAGATCACCGAATTGAGTCGGTTGCGGCACGCTGACATTTACAGCAAAAACAACCATCGGCAATACCAAACCTAAAGGAATCAATAAATAAAGTAATTTCCTCATACAAACCCCCATATATCGGTTTGTGGAGCCGCTGTCATAGTTGCGGTTAAACTACCAGCATTCCAAGTCCAGCCGACATTCTGCCGATACCAAAGACCATCGCTGACAATATATGTCGGCAATTGAGTAAAAGTAAAAGCCTTATTGCTTCCATTAACAGTGCCGGTTGCCGGCAAAAGCGTAAAGCCGCTTCCGCCTCCACCGCTTGCATCTACTAATAATCGATGAGTTACCGGATCAGCCCACAAAGCAATGATAGTTGTTCCATCGCTGGAAGATACCGCTCCTAAAACTGTGATCCGATTATCATCTTTTTTTAAACTTATAGCCATTAAGTCGTTTTAGTTAAAAGATTAGATCCGCTATCTGTGTATAGCGTAATAGGAGTAGAATTGTCAGTATTAGAAGTTCCCAGCATGCTCGACATGCGGTTGTTATCTTTTTTTGCATTCCCGGCAATTCCCGTGCCTGAAGTACCGATATCTATTTTCAATCGATGCGTAGTGGGATCGGCAATTAAACTAACAGGACTTGTTCCGTCAGTATTCAAAACTGCCAAAACCGCCGGTTTTCTGTTGGCGTCTAAAGGGGTATTCATAAGGATATTTTATCCTATTATTCTGCTTATAGAATGGGGATAACTTCTTGCCTTCTTTTATGTATTCTTCATAGCTTTTGCCGATATTTATCTTCTCGCCATTGATGAGCTTATAACTGGCAGGCTTAATATTCGGTAAAATTTGATTGATAATCCTCTCAAAAGTATAGACATCGCCATGAGGCTTAACGTGGAACTTATCGCATTGAAAACGAATACTGGAAATATCGCAGCCAAAAAAAGCCGCTAAGGTTGTCAAAGCCAAGCCTTGATACCTTAAATAAAGCATAAAGCCTAACTTTTCCTTATCAGCAAAAAGTTTTTTATCATGTAAACGCATGACTTGACAAGGTTTTTATTCCTGCTATACTAACTTTAACAATCTTACTTTTTGCTGTGTAGTAGCTAAACTAGGCCTGTTATCAGGACTCCCGAGTTACTACACAACTTGGGAGTTTTGATTTAACTCGCCTACCTAGTGACCGAGGGCTTAATACTCGATGTACTCTGATATCAGAGTGACCGTCACGAAAAGGGCTGGAATTTTTGCATAGTGCTGTCGCAAGCAGTTAAACATCTGCATGTACGAAGATGCCACACAACCGCTTTTATCCAGCAGTCAACACTTACACCATATAGCATAACGAGCCAGTGTAGTTGCCGGTAAGGATAATTCCCTTATTAGAGTGGCTCTTAAGCATTACCGAGAGAAAACGGAATCCTAATGCTACTATCAAAGTACATTTTTAATGGACGGGTTTTTCCTTAATTCCTTTATGTCTCCATTCTCAAAAAAATATTTTAGATCTAAGAAAGGTAATTGGATATCTTTTGATTGGTTAGAAAAAGCAAAAGATAAAAAATTAAAGAAATGCGGAAATTGCAAAAAATGGGTTAGTTTTATTGTTTCTTTTAAAGATGAAAAAAGAATAAAAATTTGTCCAGAATGTAAACAAGAACGTCAATTTGATCTGGCAATAGCAGAATTTAAAACAGAAAATGGGATTTTATTTAGAAAAGATAAACAAGGAATATTTAAAGAAATTAGGATAGAAGATATCTGTGGATAATTAGTGAATAACTTATGTTGACTTTTAGTTTACAATCGTATACTATGATAGTAGAAAAGGTCGAATAAATCTAATTAACCAAATTATAAAATATATGACAATCCTAACAATACTTCTAATTATTACTTTACTAATATTTGCACCGTCGTCAGTATTAAGTATGTTAGCTCTTTTTATTTTAGTAAAGATTGTTAAATTTTTTTGGGAGGCTTAATTAAAAACCTTCCAAATCCTTTAGATATTTAATTAATCCTTTATGAGTTGTAGATTTAAGAACTCTATCTAAAACTACTCCCGCTGCTAATTTACCTAATTTGCTTTTAGGAATAAGTTTTTTTAATAATCCGGGTGCTGATTCTTTGGCTGTTTGATAAGCTGCTGGTGAATTAGTTCCAAGTAAGACATCAGCTACTACTGGTGCGCCTAAAATAGCACCAGCAGCTGGCAAAACATCTTTACCAACAAAACTACCCATTTTCTCAGTATCATTTTTAGGTATAAAAGGTTTATCTCGTTGTTCTCTATCTTGTGCTATTTGTTCTTTTGAACGCCCAAAAAAACCCAAAATTTTATCAACCATTGGATCGCCTATAGAAGCTAATCTTTGTTCTGATCCTTTAATACCTCCTACAATAAAATCTTTACCTGTATTTAATAAACCTTTTCCTGCTGATTTAACAGGATGTTCTGGTAATGCTGGAGTAGATGAACTTGTAGAAACTGATATGTTTGGATAATTTTCTAATCCGGATCCGGGAATATTAGAAGGGTGGGTAGCTAAAGGCAAAGGATTATTATTTAACCCACTATTATTTGTATTTGAATTACCTAAAGCAGATTGAACTTTTTGAATATAAGCTGGATTATTAGCAACTGGTCTACCATTTTCTAAATGTGATCCATTCCACATAGCAGCTATTTCTCCTGCATGATAACCTTGATCCTTCCAAGTTTTTATTTTTGCATAAGCAACCTTATCCTGATTAACAGGACTAAAATCATTCGGATCTAAACCAAACTGGGTAGCCCAATGTGCAAAATTACCTTTGTTAAATTGATATGCTCCGTGGCTTTCTCCATTATCACCGACAGCACTAAAATTATTATTGCTTTCAACTTTTCTGATTGCACGGGCTAAGGTAACTACTTGTGGATCAAGATTAGTAAAATCAATCATTTAAAATAGTCCTCCTAATGTAGTATTATTAGATAAATAAGAGGAATTAGTTAATGGTGTAGTACCCGATTGTAAATCATTCCAACCTTTCAATCCTGTACCTAATGCATTATTAAATCTTAATTGACCTTCCTGTTTAGCGGCAGTTATTAATGCCTGTAATCCTCCCATACTAAGAGAGCCATTAATTAATGCCTGAGCATTATCGGTTATATTACTAGGAATATTTCCTCCACTGCTGGAGGTTAATGCTTGCACAAGATTACGCAAATTTATAATATTGCTATCGAAAGTAGCTTGTCCTGTTGAACTAAAATATCTTCGGGCATCAGCAATCGTTGTATTAAGCGGTACAAAAGTAAATGGATTAATATTTTGTCCAGCAGTATTTTGGATAACTAAATTGCCAGCATCGTCAACATTTCTAAGAGATTGATATAAATTGGCGGCTTCTGGATATTTCTGCAGATATAATGACTTAGCAGCTTCAATTCCAGCTGTTTGTTGATTAGCAACATTTGATTGTTGAGCTGAGGCTGTACCTAAAGCAGTATTAGCATTGTAACCCATTGCTTGAGCCATTTGTAAAACTTGAGCTTGTACAGCTGGAGGCAAACTTCCCATGGGAACTGCCGAAGGTTGATTAGAAGCTAATAATTGAGCAAAAGTTTGTAAGGTTTGATAATAAGGATCATTAGGCTGGACAACTTGATTAGTATTTTGAGATTGTAATAGCGAAAATACATTCTGAGCAGTAGCTCCAGAATTTGGCAGTTGTTGATTTACAAAATCAGCTAATTGTTGAGGAGATGAAAATCCTTGATTAGTTTGAGTATTATAATATTCTGTAGCATTAGGATTAGACGGTGATGGACGTTGTCCAATCAATGAATTAAGGTTAGCTGCTCCTGAAGTTGTTTGTCGAGTAGTAGTATTAACCGAAGGACTGACTAAACCACCTGTCTGGGGATTTGTTATCGGCGCATTCAATCCACCAGCTGAAGATAGCAATGAGCCGATCGTGCCTGTTTGGGTATTAGCCGCTCCCAATTGCGCCACTGCCGCATTGTACTTTGGCGCTAAAGCCGCCTGTTTAGAAGCAATCAATTGAGCCAGTATTCCCTGCTGTCCAGTCTGCTGTGATAGCCCTTCTGGACGGGATAAAATATCGGCATTTGCCTGAGCGCCTTCTTGTCCTAATCTCGTCTGTTCTGCCGCCGTATCATTTATCATTTTTAAAGCATCGGTATAATTAGGATTTTGGGTATTAGCGGTATTGATTAAATTGCCAATAATGCCGCCTTGGCTGACTCCGGTAGTTCCCTGATTAGGTGGAGTATATTGCCCTGAAACCGGAGTAGTCTGAGGCGGAGTATATGTTGGGGTAATAGTTGTGTTTGAAGAATAAGAAGAACTACTGGAAGGTACAGTAGAAGCGGAAACTGTAGGCGAAGCCTGAGGCTGACCATAAACAGTCTCTTTGCCTGAAGGCGTATAGGCAGTGTCAAATTTAACATTGAAGTTGGAAACCCCGCTATCCTTAAAAAAGTCCTGTGGCGTGGCAAATTTCGTTTGTGACGACTTGTTATAGACCGTGCCATTGACTAAAGCATAAGTACTAGATAAATCCTTCAGTGCTGTTTGTGCTGAAGTCAATGTTGTTTTTGGCGCAGTAACATTGGTTGTCGGACTAGTTGCTTTTAAACCAATACTGGAAGTAGTGCTGGTAGGAACAGTACCGGTGGTCTGCAAAGAAGGACTAGATCCTTGCAGATAAGTGGAAGCACCGCCCTGTGGATTGTAAGTTGATGTTAAAGCCATAATTAACTAACGTGAGTTTGATACAAATTGGGATTAAGCAAAGGCATATCCACATCCTGCAAAACTACTGAGGTACTTTTACTGCCAAACTCGGCATCAAGCCTAGCCTCGCCGTCTTGGTAAAGCTCTTTATACATATCGCCCTTTTTATGATCCAAAGAACGAGTAGTGTAATAAATCATGCCCATACGATAAAGCGGCAGATCCTCGTAATCTTCCGGCAATAATGAAACCTCGCCAATGGTTGCGGTAGCGGCAGCCACAGTAGCGCCAGTATAGGGATTTTTTAAAGTTAAAACAGTAGAGCTGCTCACAGCATCAATCTGATACCACTGATTATCACCGTTAGCGGAATCAGTTGAACTGTGAGCAACCCTGATCCATTGTCCTTCCATCCATTTCAAAAAAGTAGCGCCAGTAGCAGTAACAGTAGAGGTGTTAGTAGTAATAGCAATATTAGCCGAACAGGTAACATCTGCCATAGATAAATCCACTGACCGAATCTTGTAATTCATGGTTATGGTATTGCCGTTAGATGAAGGCTTAGGAAATATCCCGACTTGGTTATTGAAAACATAAAAATAGGCAGGGAAATCCTGATTAAACTGTACCACATTCAAACTATCCCAAAATTGCCTTGAAGGGCATTCTTTGGGCTGCCAGATAACTCCGCCGATAGTCACAGTCAGATTGATTAACTTTTTGACTTGAGGCGGAAGGTTATAAAACTGGGTGCCTGAAACGGTGGTTGTGGTATAACTGCGCTCGTTAAAATAGTATTTTGATACCAGATAACGAATGGAATCATTAACAACTTCCATGCCCCAAGCAATGTTGTCAGTGGCGCTGTTGCCTATAATTCTTTGGATATCGCTGGAAAAGTATGAGCTATAGGTTTTCATATAAATTTAGCATGCTGAATTAATTCTAGTTTTGCAATGGGGATAATTAATTAGGCATGAACATAAAGAAGTTGCCGCCAGCATTAAACTTAATGGTTACCGCCTGAGCTATGGCATCCAGATTAGCCGCCCCTGTCCAAGTTGCGGTAAAGGTTTGCGCCCCGGATCCTGAACTAAGGCTATTTAAATAGCCGAAAATATAGTTATAGAATCCGCTATCGGTAAAAGAGGAAGTAAAGGTGCTTGTTCCGCCTGTAATCGCCAAAGAACTCAATGATCCGCTGGCTCTGGCAACCGCAAACCCGATAACTAACTCGCCTGCCCCACTGGCACTCGGTGTAGTAGATACAGTAGTTGCTGTTCCCGAAACATCGACATCGCTATCCTTGCCATTAACTTCATTGCCGCTGATAACCGATATTGCCGCTGCCGCTGCTGTGGTGCCAACATTGGGATGAACGCTAAGCGTATGGCTGCCCATTGCAGGATTTTTTAGATAATAGGTTTCAAAATAAGCATCACCGAAAGTCGTGCCATAATCGCCGTTATAAATCGCTCTGGTAAAAGCCGCCCCATTAAAAGTTATAGTTGCGCCATTGGCACCGGGACTGCTGTTCTTATCGATCAGCATCACTATAATCAAATCGCCGTTATTGTTATGCGTCCAAGTAAAAGGAAAACTAGTCTCGCCGCTGGCTGAATGTGAAGTATTGCCGATATTCATGCTTCCTGCGCCAATGCCACTAACTGCCATTTATTAAGGCTGTTAGCAGTGTTATAGAAAAAACCTAAAGTTAAAATTTTTGAAACAACTGTAGTGGTCGGCAAAGCAACTCCACCGGCAACATAAGAAGCATCCCAAGTTAAAGCTCTGGCTGTGCCATTATCTTTAATGCGAATAATTAAACTCTGGAAATTAAAGCCGGTACCAATAGGCTGGGCAAAAGTCGGCGCTGTAGCTAAAGCAGTTAACTCATAACATTCATAATTATCAATATCCGGAGTCGGGCTGGCAGTTGAAGTTGTGCTATAGACTCTAGGACGAATAGGCAAATTACCTAAAGTATTGGCGTCAATCAAAGGACTATCGGTGCCGTTATGGGTATGAATGGCAATCCGGGATAGATTAACCTGATTAAAAGCCTCTCTCTGAGTAAGAGCATTTTCCACTATTTGGCGAATATCATCATCTTTAGTCATATGGTCAAGATCCTTATTTCTTTTAGGCGCACATAAGAAGGGCTGGAATTAGTGGAATTTAAAACAATCTGAAATTGGACCCATTGGGCATTCTTAAAATTAACATCCCCAATACCGGAATAACTGCCGACTGTGGAATCAGTCAAAGCTGTAGTATAACCAGTGTTCTGCGTATCGAAAACTAAACGAGTTTTAATAACAATGCTTTCGCCGCTGACTAAGGGACGGGTTAATTTGTATTCAATTTTAGTAAACTCTTTCGGCTGCTGAAAAGTACCGATAGGTATCAAATCACTATCGATTGTAGTTTCAGAGCCAGTATAAGGATTGCTGGAAGTTGTATCCACACCATAGCCTGATGAGCCATTATCCCAGCCGATATACAGTCCGGCACCGGCAGGATTACTGCCTAAGTTAGCAATCATGGCGGAAGCATAGCCGGCATAAGTTCCATAGGATAATTTATTTGTTAGCCTTAATGCGTTGCTGTCCGTATCCACCGCCCATAAGCCGCCATATTGAGAAATAGTAGATCCACCATTAGTAGTAACCAAACAGCTAAAATAGATTTGATTTTTTAAAGTGGTAGCACCGCCCCAAGAAAAATAAGGCTCGATTGTTCCAGAGATGTGATCCGGAACTTTTTTGTAGAGCTGAACATTGGTGCCGTTAGTGATATATACTCGCCCACGATTACCAATAAAAATATAGGTATTGGTATTAACTGTTACCATTTTAGTAACATTATATTCCGGCAAAAGCAAGGGATAATTAAAAGTCGTGCTAAAACCATTCCAAGGATAAATAACATTAAAAGATCCGCCAACTAAGATATTCGTACCTAGATAAGTCAAGCACTGGGCTGTATCGGTTGTCGGCAAAAGATTGGTTTGGTCAAAAACATAAGTAGCTAAAGTTGTCGGCACAAAAGCAGTAGCGGGATTCTTTTCATAAAAGCGTCCAACCCAATTAGTATCACAATAAATAACCTGATTAGTTGGAGCAACAAAAGCTTCGTGAGAGACATTGCCGACTGCTTTTAATACTGGGCTAGGAACATTATTCCAAACTCCGATAGTTCCAGCTGAAGGATCCCATTGATAATTCCAAGAAACCTGGGCGGAGGAATCCGCTCTAGTATAATCAATAGCACGATCGCTGAATAAAAAAATATAATTGGTACCATCACTAGCTGCATAATAAACTAATCCATTACCATGAGAATAGGTATTAACTTTATTGCCAGTAAAAGTCCAATAACCAGAACTAAGAGTAACTCGACTATTGCTCCAAACTTGTCCTAAATGATCAACCATCCAATAAGCAGGAACATTAAGCGATGCATAAGCAAAATGCTTTGGTCGTCCCATATTGACTGTTGCCCAATTACCAGTTAAAGAATCTGCTGTAATATCAACCAAACTGGAACCGCTATAATTTGATCGCAGCTTATAGACACCTCCAGCCACTATTTCAATCCAATAAAAAGTATTTAAAGCTATACCCTTAGTAGCATCGCTTAAAGAGGAAAAATAAATTACCTGACCAGTTTCCAAAAAATTATTACTTAAACTAACAGTATCGCCACTGGCTGATGAAGTTGTCATTGTTCCTGAACTGGCAGGTGGAGTAACCGACGATGTTTTAAAATTAACCGAAGCCTCCCCAGGCACAGAAATAATATTAGCATTGCGCATATCGGCAATGCCATTAAAAGGGTTATCGGCTATTCCTTTCTCCCAGCCGTCAATAACCAAACTATCATCGGATTTATCAAAATGATAAGCCATTAATCATCTAAATTTTTATTGGCAAAATGCAGGCTTTGTACTTGTTGTTACCAAAGTACCCGTTAGTTGGGTACTATAAGATAATTAAAATCCTGACACACTAGCGCAGGCAGTAGTGCTTAAAGTAAAAGAGGTTGCTCCAGCTGCCACATAAGCATAAATAGCTGAACCATCTGCTCTATATAATTTTAAACAGGTTCCTTTATTTTGTCCTGCTCTACCAAATTCTAAAGTTGTAGTTGAATTTGCGACTGAATTAGTAATTTGTGAATTAGCAACAGGTGTAGTTGTACCAATACCAACGTTTCCATTCGCTGTAATTCTCATTTGTTCAATACGGGTAGTAGAAGCAGTTGGAGTGGTTTCAAATTTCAAATACGCACCTTGATTTGTTCCTGGTAACCAAGCCTCACTAGAAAAAGATGATAAACCAGCTGCATTAATGCTAGTAGTCGGAGTAGTAGTGCTAACCGCTCCAAAAAGGAAAAAACCCAAACGGTTATCCGCTCCTGTAGGAGTAATTGTATCAGCTATAATTCCTGCTCCCGCCGCTGAACTTGGAGTTCCATTATTAACTGCCCGTAAAACATTAGTACCTGATGGATTACTTAGATCTAATGTATACCCAGCAGTACTAGTTCCTATATAAACCTGCCCAAAATTATTCATTCCAATTATGTTAGTGCCTCCAATAATTGGAGTAGTTACATTAGTAAAATTATTAAAAATGGATTTATTACCTGAACCGTTTCCCAAATCAATTCCAGTAGCAAAACCATTAATATTATTTAAAGCTACCATAGTCGAAGAAGTATTAACTAATTGAATACCAGTATCTGACGCAATATTCCCATTATTAAGATTAGAAGTTATATCATTACCATAAATATTCCCAAAAACTACTTGACTAGCATAAATTCCTTGATGACCAGTATTTTCTTCGTTTTGTTCAGTAGAAGAAGAAGTTAAAACAGAATTGCCATTTACTAAAACATGTTTAAGTTGGGAAACAGATGCTCCAAATAATCCAATTTTTCCATCCTGAAGCAAATTATTATTAATTATCATATTAGAAGGAGTACGTGTAGCAGAAGCAGAGGCTCCATCTTCCTGAATAACAATATCTCCTGCCACCGAAGTTGTACCTAATGGTGAAGTAACAATGTTACTGTTAATAGCCAAATAATAATTAGGTGCTTGTTCATTACCAAAAACTACATTTCCTTTACAATTATTTAGAGCAAAATTGACACGGGAAATACCTGTTAAATCCATGCAGTTGGTATCAAAATTTATATTTTCAGTGCCTCCTTGGTTTACAGTCTGTTCAAAAAAGTTACCGATAACATTAATATCAGTAGTTGTAGAAAGTTGGGTGCTGTCTGGTGCGCCTCCGCCTAAAAGGTCTTGCCATCCATTTCCTTGAAAATAATTATTTAAATAAGAAATATCAGTAGTAGTTGAACCATCATCAGCATAAACAAAACTTCCAAAACCATTCATATTAGTAAAACTATTATTGCTAATTTTAGCATTTTTAACTGCATCTACCCGTAACCCAACTTTTAAAGTACCAAATGAGCCAGTTTGGTTAACACCGGATATTTGCATATTATTTACTCCAACATTATTCACAGCAAAAAGAGAAATTGCACCGCCAAAATTATTAGATCCTTGTAAAATCGTACCATCTCCTTCACCTATAAAATTAGAATTATTAACTAAATTAACTCTAAAATTAGAACTAGTTGTTGCGGTATTATTATAAGTCCCCGCCTTAAGTAAAATCGTGCCGCCTGTAGTAGAAGCTGCTGTAAATGCTTGATTTATTCCTACTTCCGCACCTGTAGTAGTAGCTAAATAATTGCAACTACCATTTGAACAAACGGTAATATATGTTGAAGAAAAACCTAAAGAACTAGTTGCAACAGGAGCATAAGTGCCATCACTTTGCCCTAATAATATTTGTCCAGATGAAGGAGATGTTCCTGTCCCCGTACCTCCCTGATAAGTTTGAATTACTGGTTGGGCGGCATCAGCTAACTTTGATTGATAATCCGTTGCAAAGTACAACCCTATAAAAGCAACAAGGGTTAAAACTCCTAAACTAAACCATTTAAATTTAGACATAGATTAGTTATGGAAACTGACAATAGAACCGCCAGTCCCCACCGCATTTGTTAAAGTTATGGTCGGGCTGGAATAAGTGTAGCCATTACCCGATGAATAACCTTGCCCATTAACTAATAAAAAAACAGGGTCGTTAGATACTGTAAATACTTTATTTGAATTATCGATAGTCCCAACAGGAATCTCCGCTGTCAGCGATCCGCCGCCTGTACCAGTTCCCGCATAAATGTTATTCGCATTTGCCACCATAGTATCGTAAATATTATTTAGGCTGGCCATAAAAAGAAAAAATTTAAAAGTAGCTTAATAACAGATTATTAAGTTCCTTTCATTTTTGCTATGGGGATATTAACCTCTCATTCGCTTAACCTCTTCAAAAGCCCGTTTTAATACTTCCCTTTCATCCTGCAATTGCTTGGCTAAATCGTTAAGAGAACTTTCAGTCCTTAACAAACTGTCTCTTTTGGCAATTAAAGTTTGTTCGATTAAAGCTAATTCTGTTTTACGCTGGTTTATTTCCTGATCTGCCTTTTGCTTATCAGCGGTAAAACTGGCAATTTCTGCTGTCAGCTGTTTAGCTGAATCAGCGGTATTTTTAAATTGCTGATCTATTCCCTGCTGTTTAATAATTAATCTCTGTTCCCATTGCTTTAAATCCTGTTCTTTTTCGCCTGTTTTATCCAATTTATCTTCCAGCCTTTCTGTCAGTTCCTCAACCCTTTGCTCTTTTTCCTTCAGATCCTTTAAAAAGTTTTCCGCATCCTTGACTTTCTTTTCCGTGCCTTCTTTTAAAACTGTAAAAGGCACCATTAAACTTAGCTTTTTTGCTTCCAAAGTTTGAATTTCCTGCTGTCTTTCTTTTACTCTCTGGCTATGTTCTTCTTCTTCTTTAACCCAAATCTCTTTTTGTTTTGCTAAAGTATTGTAAAAATCAGCCTGAGAGTTTGCTAATTCTTTTCGAGTTTTATCCGCTATCTTTTGAATTTCCTGACTACGCAAAAGCTCCCTCGCACTCTCCTGCCCCTTTAAATCCTTTATTGCTGTAGGCTCAAGTAATTTCATTTAGGCAATGTTTTAACCTTTAATGGTTTTTTCTCTTTAGGCGCTTCCTTCTCTTCGCCAGCCTGTTTTAATTCCGCAAACTCCGAAATGTTGGTAGGAACGGCAACAGGCTGACTACTTGGCTTTTCCTTTAAATCATTCATTATTTCTTCTTTAATTTGCGCTCGCATTACCTGAATTTCCGGAGATTCCTCATCTACCGCAAGCGGTCTGACAATCTTGTCTTCCCATATTTTCCGAGCTGCCGGTACTCCTAAAGACGAAGCCGCTCGATACATATTCGGCTGAGTATTGGGATTTTTCTTGTAATACTCAACTTCATCAAGTTTGGCATTGCCGATCATTATTTTATTAACCAGCTCATCCGTCATTTTATCCGCAAGATGATGCGGTAACTCGACTGTCTGCCCCGCTTTAACGACTATTGGGCTGCCGCCCCATGCTGATACAAAATCCTCCTCAGTGATATTGGTAAATGCAAAACGCAATGATGGATTATAGACTCCATCATTTTTATTAACTAAACTGCTCATTTTTATTTCCTTTCGAGGGAATAGTTAAAATCCCTATAAAAAATATATAGGGATTATAACATAAAACTTAAACTTTTTTAGTAGACCAGTATTTTTGTTTCCTTTTTTCTTTCATCATTTTACTACGCCATTTTTTAGTTTCTGGCAAATTTTCATGCATAATTCCGTGTTCACTACGATTTAAAAGCTGTAAATTTTCTATTCGATTATCTTGTTTATTATGATTAATATGATGTACTAATTCCTCTCTTAAGAGAGGTCTACCTAAATGTTCTGCCATGACAATTCGATGTTCACTAACATATCCATGACTATTAGCCATTAAATTATTAGGTAAATACAATTTTATATATCCTTTTTTAGTTACTATTTTGTGTGAAGTATTATATCTTTTACCTTTATGAGCTAAAGATAATTTCAATCTAGTTCTTTGAGAAGGAAATAATCCAATATGAGCTTGACTTATTTTATCTTTTGTTTTTTGACTTAATTTCCGTCCAAAGGGATTGCGTAAACGGCGAGGAATATTAAATTTTTTAAGATATTTTAAAATTGTAGCTTCACCATAATTTAATTCTTTTGCTACAACTCTGATAGATTTTTGATCTATGATATATAGCTTATATAATTGTTTTTTATTCATAAAATAATACCCTTACTCTTAATAATAAGTAAGGGTATTATAGCATGAATTGGTAAACTTTACTCAATCTATAACGAGAAAAACCATATCGTATTCCGTAGTAGCGCTGATTCCCATTGTATAACCGACAATAGGAGTACCCGCAATAGTTGGAGCAAGCGAGCCGATTGTGCCGCCGACAAGGATACCTACAGCCAATCCGGCAGTCGCAAATGTGCCTGTTACCAAACAGCCGACTGGTCCATGAGTTTGGATCCAGCCATATTGAGCATTAGTAATGCCATAAACCCCAACACCAACCGGGACCGCAGTCATGGTAGCTGGCGCTACGACAACGCCATTATATGGGCTAAGCATAAACACAACTTTTGAAGATGTAGTAAGAGCAACTTGGATAGGATCTTCCAAAGTCACAACGCAGTTAGCTGCGGAAGAAACCGCAGTGTTGCCTTTGACTTTGTAAGTATAACCCTGACCCGGCGTAACCGCTACGGACATAAATCCGCCAGCAAGCAGGTTAGCAGCCAAAGTCAAAGAGCCTGTAAGAGTAACTTGTGTGGCACCTACAGCTGCCGCCGCTACCGCCAATCCGCCAGCCGGCGAAAGGTTAGTAGCATCCTGTGCTGGTCCTTGATAGACCTTGCCCGGCACAACAGTTGTTGCGCCAACCAAAGCGTATCTAAAGCCCCGACCATCCCCAGTGGTTGCAAAAGCGCCAAGATCAGTTGCCTGAGTCGAGGAACTGGTAAAGACATCCTGAGGAGTAATGCCGATAGCACCTTTAAGTGAAGACATAATTTTTAATATTTAATGATTAAGAAGCAGTAGTAACAGCTACCCAAGTAGTGCCGCCATCGCTGTTAACATATATCCGAGTAGAACTGGAACTGCCGTCAGTTCTGACATAAAGAGAACCTTGTTTTGCGGAATAAGTAGGAGCGCCAGATCCGGCATTAAAGCCAATGCCTAAGAGTTGAAATTCATTCAGTGATTTTGATAAATCAACCGCCATAATAACTCCTTTCTTAAATCCCGGTAATCCCCGTCAGTTTTCCGTGCCTGCGAGGATTATCAGTGATAAGGTTACCAGCTAGGATAATGAAGCTGTTAAAGGCAAATTGAGTTGTAGTCTTGATAAAACCAGTCCAATAAAACCCTAAGTTGCCAACTTCATTGTATTGATTACCGGCAAAAAGCTTCCCGGCAACATCGACTTTGCGGCTGCCTTCAAAAGCATCAAGATCGGCATCCAAGCCGTAGAAGTTCATAAAGTTTTCATTGATGAAAACCATGACTCCGCTCGTAGCTTTTCTATCCGGCACGATTTCCATACCGGCATACATCAAACCGGCAAAACCTTCATAGCCTTTGTAGTTAGGAACGATATTAACTTCCTTAAAGATTTTCTCTTGCGGAAGCAAAAGTTGTTCATACAAAGCCCAAGTCGGATAATCAGTATATGCACGGGTTGGTGCAATTGTCGCATCTGCGATTGCATTGTAAAGCGTTCTCATAGTCGTCAAACTAAGAGTTGCCGCAGAAGTAACTGTGCCTTTAAGAGTTGTGTAAGTAGAACGTGAAAGACCGCCGATTGTGGTGACAGAAGTTCCGTCATCGACTAAAGCGCCAAGACCTAAAAGGTCTTTATTGCTATTGCCGGTACCATCACCCCAAAGCATTGTGCCAATGCCGTCAGCCAGATCTTGCGCCCGGCTTTGCATTTCAACACGAGTTAAATCAAGCACTTTAGCTGCGGTATTGTTGCTGATAAGATCAGTTCCAGCCAAAGCAACATTGGCTGCCACAAATCTCGGATTGTACTTCAAAAGCACACGAGTATCTGTGAAGCTAGTCGGCAAAGTATCAAATCCCAAAAAGGAAGTGATAGCTGTGCCAATTTGATACTTGATTAAATGTGTTATCTTTAGCTTTTATTCGCTAAAGTTCGGACTATAGCATCGCTATAATAAGCGTTCTTTCACTTAGTCTCTACGGCTGCAAAATTGACAGGTTTTCTAAATACCTTTTTTAAATTTTTAAGTTCTTGATATAATTCTTCCCTTTTTTGTAATTCAATTTGAGATAATTGTTGGTAACGTCTTTTTTCATTTCCTATAAGATGTCGTTCATAAAAACGTATTGCTAATCTTGCTTGAGAACGTTTATATTTCAAAAATGGCTCAATTTCTTTAAGAAAATAATAGGCTTTTTTTGTAGTTAATTGCCACATATAACTATTATCTCTTTTAACATTATGGATATATCCTCCAAAATTTCCGACTAGCCAATCCATAATTTCACCATCTTGTTGTCCAACAGCAACTCGTAAGGTATATTGCTTACTTTTACCACGTGGTATAGTTCTATTTTCTTTCACTAAACCTATAAAACCTTCTCCGTCTATAAACCCAGCAGTATAAGCAAGTTTTAATTCTTTATATTGCTTCATATACCTATATCATATCAAGTAGGTATTTAGTTGTCAATGTGCTTGCCAGGGGTTAACAATTTCAGTATTCCCCTAATCAGAAAGAATTTTACTTCCCCATCAAGTTATTAAAAACTAAAATTAATTAGCTTTATACTTAAAAGTTTAGGGAAGTCCATCGTCGCTGCTCCGAAACGTTTAGTCTTCGAAAGCATTTTTGTTGCGAAGGTGTTGCTTCTCAATACAGTATCGACAACCCTCGGAATTATCTCTTCAAGAGTGAGGGTATCCACGACATTATTGAAAGCCATATTAGTAAATTTTAATTATTTTATATGCGGTTGCGCCACGCCTGCCAATCAAACGGATTCCAGTTTTTGTCCTTTTCACCCTGATCATTAAAGCTGGTTTCTCCTTGAGTTTTATTGCTGGACAGCGCCGCCACATTATCTCTCGCCTGAGTTTTTACAGCCCTACTCGACTGAGTTTTTAGCTCGTAAATTTCCCAAGCTTTCTCAAAAGGCAGAAGATCACCGCTATAATTTCCTTCATCATTCTTTGGAGTATACTCATCCACAATATCCAATAATGCGGATTGTTCCTGATCGGTTAATTGCCGACCGACAAAGTCCTCTAAAGACTCAAAGTTAGAATCAATTTGATCGACATTTTCGTTGATGCGTTCAGCCTCTGCCGAACGTTCATTCCGAACTGCTTCTAAAGCTTCTTCCCTGGCATTCTCAATCGCCTGCTGTTGCAGTCGCTGAGTAATCTTTAACTGATTTTTCCAAGCTTTATTAGAAGCTTCACTGTCACCAAAATTTTCTATCCAGAGCTTATAGGCTTCATCTTCCGGATCAATATCCGCACCAGAATCACGAGGCTCATTTTCTAAAGCGTGTGCCTTAGCTTTCCATTCTTCCGCTTCCTGCTGGAAGCGTTTTGCCTCATCGTGGAACTTTTTAAACCGGCTGTAAGGGACTTTAGTTTCTTCTTCTTGTTCCTTTTCCGGCTCTTCTTTAGGAACTTCTGCTGGCTTTTCTTCTTCCTTTTGCTCTTCTTCCTTGATTGGCTGTTCTTCTGAACCGACAATCTTCTGCGCTCCTTCACCAAAGGCGGGAGCGTTTAAATCTATCTTTTCCATATTGTTACGGGTTTATTATTTTACTTTCCAAACCGAGAAGGAAAGGATTTTAATAACTGCTAAGCCGACTGGTTAGCAGTGAATCAACAATTCATTTTATTCGCCATTTTCTTTTTCTTATCTTTCATTTCCTCAATTTCTTCTTTAGCTTCTTTCTTCAATTCACCCTTTTTAAATTTCTTGCCTTTTAAAATATCTTTTTCTAAATGCATTATTCTTCCTTTCTGATACCACGCCTTACTTCTTCTTCATGAATTGGATGTAATGGTAAATACTTAGTTCCTTTATGATGCATTTTCTTAGCTATTTCTCTTTTTTTAACATCTCTTCCTTTGATAATCCAGCCATGTTTTAATGCTTCTTCAGGAGAAGTTAAACTTGGATTTGGTTTTTTCCCTTCTGATAATCTTTTTTTTTCTAAATTTTTAGCATTTGAAAATATCCTATCCATCCTATCATTATATCTTTGTGCACCTGTTTTATAATTTGCCATAATTAAATATTTTATTTATCTTAATCGATACATACTTTGTCCTTTAAACTGTCCAATCTTATGTTTTCTTTTAGCATAATCACTTTTTTCGAATTCTTTAGATGACATATTTTCTCTAACTTTTTCCCATCCTCCACGGATAGTTCTTTCATAAACATGACCTTTCATTCTTTTAGCCATCTCATGCTTTTTCTCTGCCATCTTCCCTTTTTTAGTTTCTTTTGAACCTTTCATATATCCTAATTTATTTAATGTTCCATAAACAGCACCAGGATTACCCGGATACTCTTTTTTAAGTTTTTCCTCAAGAAATTTGGGCATTTTATCTTTTCCAAGCTGCTAAATGTTTTTGAATCCAAGGATCATTCTTAGCATTCTTCCAAGCTTCCTTTTTCTTAAACTTCTCTGTTTTACTCTCTTTATTTTTATGCCGTTCAATAGATTTAGCAGTAGCCTTAGACATCTTAGAAGCCATCGCAGCTTTCTTTTCTGCTACTATCTTTTTAAAATTAGCTTCTGCGCTAGATCCGAATCCCATATATTTAAAATGGTAATTTATTCTTTTTACGATTCCTTTTCATACTCTTCCCAAAAGCTTTAACATTCAAACCTGAATCAAAATGACTATGCATATACCGATCAAATCGTTTTACACTTTTACTTTTAGCTTCTCCTTTTCTAGGTAAAGGATCTCCCAAATATGGCATCTGCATCTTTTTTGCAACATCTTTTTTATTCATAAAAAAACATTAAAACTTTTTTAAAAGGTTTGCTATGGGGATATTTACTCCATTTTTTCTGCCATCTTCCTTTTTTGCTTACTCAACCAAACCCCTTCATCAAATGAAGGACTATTTTTGCTATAACGCCTCTGCGGACTCTCCGGATCAATATTCTTTTTATCGCCCCAATCCTCTCCTGCCCGATGACCACTGCCACCCGTTAAGGTCATAAAATGACCAGTACGCCGTTTAAAATTAATCGCCTTGCTCCAGCTATAGCCTTTACGCTGATAGCCTACTTTTTGGCTTTGCCTTCTCATTTTTGTTGTATCGGCACTGACCTTAATAATTCCTGACTTTGAGTAGCAACAGGCTCCTGTGGCTTAATGCCTCCCGGCTGTGAAGCTCCGATGTTGCTGACAATATCAGAACCAGTGCCCGGCTGTTCTCCCGGCAAAGGCGCACCCGGCATTCCCGGCATTTGTGGCTGTCCCGGAGTTTGTCCGGCAAAAGCAAAAGACGGCAAATACTGCTGAGGCTGGATAACGCCCTTTTGCAACAACTGCCAAAGTATCAGCTGATTAGCCGCCTGATCAGGATCCGGAAAATCCAGCTTCTTGTACAGGCTCTTTGGATCAATAGCATTTGCAGACCATAAATCAATAGCCTCATTCCTTTGTGTAAGCGGATCCTTCGGTACCAGACTGCCTTCTTTAACAGTAATCTTTAGGGTTTTAATAAGCGAAAACTTATCATTTTTTAAAGTTACCAGCTCCATACCGCTCTGTTCGCCAGCCGCCGCTATAAAATGCTCTTCATCGTAATAAACAAACATGAACTGCACCCAGAAGTTATAAATGCTGTCAGCAACCTGTTCGATATATTCGGTGATGCCTCCGCCAATACGAGAGCTGTCAGCCTGATTAACCATTATCTTACCCCGGACAGTTTCCTGCTCTTTAATGCCTTCTGCCGTTGATCCGCTAGTGCCAAAAATATTCTTTAGCTCTGACCGGGCATCCCGTAAACTGTTAAAAACATCTGCCGGCAAAGCAGGACGTTGAGGAAACAGTACCGCTTTATTAACATCGCCCGTAGGCACCCTAATAGCCATGCCTTTTCTTAAAGCTGATGCGGCTTGGCTGGCTTGATCCTCAGTAAACATAGAGCCGCTGACAACCATGCCATTATTCATACCCTCGACATTCCGTTCAATCTGCACTTCCCTGCGGTTGATTTTATCTTGTTGCGGAATATTTTGGAGTATAAGGCTGGTGTTATCGTGAGGCTGTTCCCCGGTATTGAAAATCGACAAAAACAAATAAGGATAAGCAGGTTCGTCTAAATGATTGATTGCGGTAACAGTAACTTGCTCCATTTTCTGAGTCATCATATTCATCTGCTCTTCCTGCCCATCATAATTCCAATTCGGATTTTTGTACTTGCCCAAAAGCATCTCATCCAATGTGAAAATAACATCCCGCCCTTTATACCACCATTCATAATACTCAAGCTCTGTGCCTTTTTTCTTGCCTGCCTTTTCTAAAATTTCCTGTTTCTTTTTCGGAAACATTTCCATTAAAGTAGCGGCATCAATCTTCCGCTTTTCTCCCAAGTAAGTGCCGATAAACCAGCCTCGTTCATCGATATACCCCTGCCTATCGAATATCATTCGTTTGGCATTGATAACCTCGGTTTTTATCTTTTTGGTAATCGGATCCCAGCTGACCTTCCAAACGCCGATGCGATTAAGCATCCAGCCTCTGGCTCCCTTTGCCAATTTTCTTCTTAAATGCTGGACATCGGCTTCATGCGCTAAAGCGACTTTGATATCATTAGCCAGATTCTGCCCCACCTCTCCCGGATCAGCAGTTACTAAAGGCTCGGGGTTAGCTCTGGTAGCCATAGGCAAAAACGTCTCCACTGCTTCAAAAATTAAATTGTCCGTAACCTCTGTGGCTGGATTGCCGCTGTTAGCCTCCTGCTGTCTATGCTTGCCAACCCAGTAATCAAAACTTAACGTTTGCCCTTTCTCAATGCCTGCATAATAAACCTTGTAATCCCTTTTCCATTGGGCAATCAGCTCCATTATTTCTTTTTCATCCAAAGTAGATTCATAGGGATCAATAGGCTGAGTGTTGCTATTTTCATTTGTTCCTTCCGCCTTGTTAGTATCATTAAAAAGACCGAGTGCATTCCTGATTGCACCCATAATTCCTTGCTGGGCTTGGGGGTCATAATTTAAAGCCATATTTGCAAGTTTAAAAATAAATTAACAACTCTGCTATGGGGATAAAACCTTAGGAACGAAAGCGGTGTTGTTAGGCAAAACATCAATTCCTTCTTGAGCAAAACTATTGTCAGTCGGCGAATGAAAACTGCTGGCTGTTTCCATAAACCTGTCCAAGCCAATCCGCAAATAGACTTGAGCAAAAGGATAATCACAACGACCCGTTGAAGGCTTATGCCATTCAAATACAGGCGGTCCGACATCGCTTAACTCAACAGTTCGGTACATACCCAGCCATTCAATCATGTAATCGTACCAATCTTTTTCCGTCCCATAAACAGGCATTCTTTTTTCAGCAAACTCATCCACAACCAGCTGAAGCATTTTATTGCGGTCAGCCACAACAGTGCCGTCCTCATCATTCCAGCGAATCAATTCATCATTTTTGCGGTCCCGGCCAAAGAAGCAAAGGAATACTCGGTTCGGAAATTCCTCCCGCAGTTTTCTGGGACCGATAATATCCCCGCCCTGATCAATGACACAGATAGCCTTGCTCCAACGCTTCATCAAATTTCTAACCTCAGTATAATCCTCAGTCTTGTTGTAATAGAAGGTGCCATACTTATTGCCCATAACCAGATTAATGCCAATGCCGGTATCCACGCCAATGATAGGCCGGGCATCCTGCGGATTAACCCTCTCGGTTAAATTCTGCAAAAACATCTGCCTTGTTAAAACATTACCCTTGCCGACATAAGGCTGACCCAGCACAAAATTAGTAAACTGCTCTTCAGTCATTTCCTTTTTTTTATCCAAAACATACTGAGCGGATTTAGTCGGAGCAATTAACAAAGAAATCCAATAGCCGCTAATATCCCTATCCTGATATTTCCTAACCCATTTCCCTCTCTGCCTTTCAATTTCCTTCTTGCATTTCATACAGCCATAGTAAGGCACATTATCCCGATACATAATATTCTGCATGGTTAAAAACTGCCATTCATTACAAGACTGGCATTTGATAAACCAATGCTTCTGATCCGACACTTGCCAAAATTTATCTACACCATGACCCGGAGCCGAAGGATTGGAAAAGTACCAAGCCCAGCCATACTTTGAGTGCTGTAAGCGGCTTTGAAACTGCATGACAATTTCCTCTTTGCTTCTATCGGTCTCATCCGAAATATACAAATCAGCAGGCGTGGCAATAGCCGCCCGCTCAGTCCACGTGCCTTTAAAATAAATAACATTATCGCCGACCCTTTTCTGCTCAATGCTGTCCTTATCCGCTGTCCAAGTTTGGAACACGGCATTGTGGGCAATGAGCCGATTAGTCTTGCCGCTGACGAAATCTTTAATATCCGAAGCCGAAGGCAAAGAATAAATGATATCCATGCCCTTGTACTTCGCCAGCCACATAGCCTTAATATTAGCCATCGTGGAAAAGCCAACCTGAGCGCACTTTAAAATACTTTGCTTCGGCGCAAAGTCTTCATAGATATCAACAAGGTACTGATGGTCACGAAAATCTAAAGGCTGACCCTGATCGTTAGTAATCTGATAGCCTTTAAGAAAAACATAGATTTGGTGTTTAGCGGCTTCCTTCCATAATTCCATTACTCATCGCTTTTTTTTAATTTCTTGACCATTTCTATTGCCAATTCTTCCATATCAATATCAGCTTTTACTTTTTCTTCTAATTCAACTTGATGATGTTCTTTAACTTTACCATCAATCCTGTCTAAAATTTCTCTAATAGCAGAAGTATCACCTTCATTTAATGCTTTACTAACTAATAATTTTTTAATTAACAAAGTGGCGTAAGTTCGTCCTTGCTTATCTTCTGCAGAAACTTTTTCTAATTCCTGCCTTAAAAGCGTAGTTAAAGATAAGCTACCCTTAGGTCGCCCATTAGCATTTCCTGTCCATTCTGCACCCGGTTTAAATAATTTTGTTGGCATTTCAGTTTAATCTCAGTTTAAGCTGAATAGATAAATCAATTAATAATTTCTACACCACAATTGGGACAATATTTTTTCTCTTCTGACAATTCTAAGTTAAAAATTTGTTTTAATTCCTTATTTTCAAAACCAGCAATATTTAATAATTCTTCATCAAAATTAGCCAATAAATCATAATCCCATTCGCCTAAATTCTTGTTCAGCCTGATATTAAGCTCCTGCTCTTTTTTCAGATCCGGAATCTTCACATAAACCACCGGCATATCCTTAAAGCCCATTTCCTGACAAACCCGAAACCGCTGATGCCCGCCAATGATGATATTCTGCCTTCCTTTGGCTGAATTGACCACAATCGGCTCTACCAGCCCAAACCGCCTAATACTCTCCACAATAGCCAATTTTTGAGCTTTGGTGAGCTGTCTAGGATTATACTCAGCCATTTTAAGGTCTTCCATTTTCACCTGCACAATGTTCATAGCTGTAAATATTGGGGATAGTATTTATAAAACAAAGGGTCTTTAGGCTGTAAGATATCTTTTTTAAAAATCTTTGCGTACAATCTTTTTTCCGGCACCTTTTTATTTAAATCCTTCCTTAGCACAAACTGCTGTTTGCATTGAATACAAATCACTCTTAAAGCATCGGTGTCGATGATATTAACCAAGCTATGGCAAGATCGCTTATTGTCGCACCACGGCAAGAACGCCTCCAGTATCAAGATTGCAAAAGTAATATTTCTGATCCTGATAATTAATCGAATCAATCGCCCAAGCTTTCACAAAAACATAATCGCCTGTTTTTAAAACATTAAACGCAGGAACACTGTCCCCAATCGCCACCACCTGAGCATACTCCACCACAGTATCCCTGCTGGAAGTATCCAATACTCCTGCCTGCACTTCTTCAATTTTTAACTGTATGTTATTGCCCAAAGGTCGGATAGTCATTTTAAAACAAGTTTAATATTTTCCAGATCCTCTGCCGGCTGCCAATCAGTTTTTACCAGCTTTGTAATGCTGACAATTCCCTGATCGCCGCTCGGAAAAGTAAAAGGATAAGCTATGGTCTTAACCTGAGTCTTCTTATCAGTAAAAACCTTATCATCTTTATTGATGTTAAATTCCAGATTTATCATCTTCCCTTTCAGTTAAGATTGCATGAGTAGTTATAAATATGCCGGCAGCACTAACAGCATTAGTTAAAGCGCACCTTTCAACTTTAGTCGGATCAATAATTCCCTCAAGGAGCAAATCGCAAAACGTTCCATCTTTAACATCATAGCCGACATTTTCATTAAGAGTTGAAGCAATCTCGATATAGTCCTTGCCGGCATTTTCCAAAATCTTTTTTAAGGGAGCTTGCAGTGCTTTCTTTAAAATCTCCAAGCCGATTGTTGCTCCTTCCAGCTCCTGTGAGATCAGCCAGAAAGTCATGCCACTGCCCAAGACAATACCTTCCGCTAACGCCGCCTCCACTGCCTTAACGCTGTCTTCGGTTTTCAACCTCAAGTAATCCCGTTCAAAATCAGTTGCCGCACCAATCTTCAAAACCGCCAAGCCGCCTTTTAGCTTTGCTACCCTATCCCGGATCTTTTCCGCCGCATAGGAATTAGGTTCATTCTCCGCCTGCATCTCCAGCATCTTGGCATACTGCTTGCTGGCTATTCCATCGGTAGTAAATAAAGTTTGATTATTGGTGCTGATAACTTTCTTTGCCCAGCCTAAATATTCTTTTTTAAAAGTCTGAAAAGTTACTCCGCTATTATTGCCCACTGCCTTTGCTCCCGTTGCTCCTTCAATATCCTGCAATAGCCAAGTGCTTGCTCTAATCACCAAACTGTTAAAAGTCCCTATCAATTTATTCTGGACCAACAATCCCAAAATCGCATCATCAATATCATCACAAACAACCACACACTGATTGATCCCTTCCTTTTTAAACATTTCAAAGATCGGAGCAATGTCGCTGATGTTGGCAATTTTCTTCTCACTGATCAAAATCGGCACATCGCTATATATCGCCTTGCCACTTTTTTTATCGGTAATGAAATGCGGTGACATGAACCCCACATCCGCTTTATAGCCATCGACAATCTCGTAATTGGTCTCAAAAGTCTTGCTATCCTCGATATTAACAGTGGCATCATTGCCGAGCTTCTGGATAATTTCCGCAATCAATTTGGCAATCTGCGTATTCTCACTGCTAATCAAAGCAACCTTTTCCACGTCTTCCGGTTTTAAAACAATGCTTCTCTTTTTTAAAATTGCTAAAACCTTTTCCTCCGCCGATTTCAAAGACTGCCTAATTTCCAGAGGACTCTCTGGCCTTTTTAAACATTCCTGAATAATTGCCTGTGCCAATACCGCAACTGTGGTTGTGCCATCGCCGACATCATCATTCTGCTGGCTGGTAATATTACGAATAACATAAGCCCCGGCATCCTCCTGCTTATCCGCTAAACGCAGATGCCCGGCAATGGTAAAGCCGTCATTGGTAATTTTTGGCTGGAGCGGATCGTCCAAGTAAACATTCTTGCCTTTAGGTCCCAAAGTTCCTGATACCGCAGTATAGGCAGTATCAAAACCCTTAAGCATTTTATCCATTGCGATTTTACCAAACAAAATATCTTTAGCCATATTTTAAAATAGATCAGTAATATCTTTTGATTTATTAAATTTTTCTTTAAAATTCTCTGGATTAATAAACTGAGTATGTGTATTTATTTCAACATGCGATTTTATTAGTTCTTCCAATTGATCCTTTTTATCAGATTTTAATGTGGTAATAATTGCCCACCGAGCAAAAAACAAACCTGCTAGACAGCCTGCTAGGAATCCGATTATCAAAAAAACTATATTCATAAACCTAGTATAGCATTATAAACCAAATGTGTCATTGCTTACTCCCACTCCTTCAAAAGCCGCTTCATTCCGGTTGGAGGCTTCTATAAGTTCGTTTAATTTATCCATTGGGTTCATACCCTCTTCAGATTTTTTTAATTGATGGGCTGTTTCAGGCACAGCCCTGGCCTATGTAAGTCCGCCCTCGGCGGACATTCGTCCTATACGGAACGGACGAGCTTATTAGGTGTCCGATTTTATCGGACAACTGAACTTAGCGGTTCAAGACTTCGGTAAGGGTCATTTATCGCTTCGTAAAGCAATCCACAACCCGTCAGCCAGGCAAACAAAGCAATCGCAAGCCATTCTTTCATTTCACTCTCCTTAAATTTATACTCACTAAGCCGACCCGCATTTGCCTTAGCACGCGTGAGGGACGGCATAGAAAATATAAATTTATTTCTTTTCTCTCGCTTCCAGCCAATCAATAAACTCGTCAAACCACGCATGAGTAAAAAATTGTGCAGGCTCACCCCTTTTTAAAATCTTACTTTTAGTCAAAATCATCGCATGCTGTTCCCTCGTTTCTTTCTCAAACTCTCTCCATAATTTAATCAGTTTGGGTATGGTCATAAAATTATTCCTTTAATATTATTTCCATCAATTCATCAACATACGGAACTTCATTTTTTTGGCCGATTGTTGGATGAGAATTTATTAATACATAACGATGAATCACATTTTTGGTATAACAGACAGAATAATCCATAAAAAATTTATTTATTTTAGCTCTTAACTCATGCTCCTGTTCTGGCGTAAGATTCATAAAATTATTTTCTAATACTCCAATCAGGCTTAGATAAATCTAAGGCTTCAATTTTCTTCTTTTTCTTTTTAGCCTTAAACTCGTTATAGTCCCTAGCCCTCATTTGTTTTTGCATACCGCTAGTTCGTGAGGGATGAAAATTATGTCCGCCTTTTTTCATAAAATTATTTAATCCCAGACCTGCGGGTCTTTAACTAAGTAGTGTTAAGACTGCTCCTAAAATAAATAACCATATTACTACTGCACAAAAATAATTTAATGGGCCACCCGCATTCCAAATAATAAATCCTAAAATAATTGAAATAATAAATATTCCAAGCAAACCTCCAATCAAACTTATTCCTAAAAATAAGGAAGCTAAATTTTTTAAAATCTTTTTCATCCGATTGATATTCTTAAATATTTAAAATGCTCACAGTTAGGCTTGTAAGTATGCCCGTCCCATTCGGTTGTACCATAAATAACATTTTCTAAAGAAGGAACTAAAGGAACACCGCAAATAGGACAAGGCTCATAGCGTTCTGTCGGTTGATGATAAGTTTGTTTTTCCATAAAATTATTTTTTTAAAAACTCCTTAAACATCTTTTTAACTTGCCTTCGAGCTTTCAATTCTTCTTTTTTATTTTTCCAACGGAAAACTAAAATCTCAAAACTATTCCCTACTTCTATGTCCACAAATTGTTTTAAGGGATGCAAATGGCTTCTAACCATATCTTCATCAATACTAGTCCCATAGAAATCGTGGATTTTTAAACCTTTATTCCAACCTAGTTCCTTCAAAACTTTTTTGGTATTCATAAAATTATCTCCTTCTTCTCCACCATTCTAAAATCTTAAAGCACAGTTCAGTGAAATAGTAAGCTACTAGGAAAATTATAATAGCACCGACTATGCCAGAGAGAAGGAAGATTGTAGGTTGGAGAATCATTTCAAAAACTCCTCAATAGCTTTCCCAAGCTCTTGGAGTTGGGATTTGGTTAAATATTCTCCACTTCCAGCCGGGCTTAAATAAATTTCATCCCTATCAATATCGTGTTGAACAATTTTAAAATATTTACCTTCTAATCTTTTTTCTTGTTTGTAAGTTATTTTCATATCCTTCTCCTCACTAAATTTTTCAAACTCGGTTGTTCTAGTCATAAAATTATTTACGGGCAGGGACTTATTGAAGTCAGTTTGCTGATTGACCACCAACTTATTCGCCCCAGTTATTCGTTGGAGTCCCTTATTTCTAAATCACTTAATAAAATTTTTCCAATATTGTAACATTCCAATTTTTCTTTATCGCCCTTTTCATAATCACCAAAAATCAAAGCCAAGCTATGTCCCATATTAGAATTATCAGTAAAAATCGCTAATCTTGAAGCTCTGTTAATATCTTCCAAAACATCCTTTATCGTATGGTCAGCACCAATCATCATAAAGCCACTTGGAACAAAATTATGAATAGTTTTCCAACCCTTAGATTTAATAAACATCTTAACTGAATCCTTTGTTGGAATCCAAATATTTTTTCTACCCTCTGGTTTTACTTGAATTTTATTCATAAATTAATCTTTTAAAACCTCCTCCACCTTCTCCGCTATTTTATCTATGCCCCAATCGCTTTTGACTAAAAAGTTCCTTACTCCTAAATCCATAACCTTCTGTACATTCTCAAAATCGCTCAGGTTGGTCAAAACAATCACGGGGATAGTTCTGGTAGCCTCATCCTGTTTAAGCTCCTGTAAAGCCGAAATTCCGTCTAAGCGGGGCATAAGGATATCCAGAATTAGCAAGTCAGGCTTAAAAGTTTTAATTTCACCCAAAACCTGCAAACCATCGTGGGCTATCTGAATCTGGTAGCCTTGCTTAGTTAGCACTTCCTTCAAGGCTCTGGCTAGAAGCTGGTCGTCTTCGGCTAGTAATATTTTTTTCATAGTCATTTGACGGACTGGGATTTTGTGGGTTATAGGGGTGTAGTTAGGTTTCATCTTTACCTCCAAACCTTTTTTTAGCTTCGGCTTTAATAGCTTGATAGATTTCCCAATAACCTCCATTTTCTATTATCCCAGATATATTTTTTAAACCATTCTGATTCTCCCATCCGTTTGTTATCTCTGCCTGCACACAGCCAATTAAAAAGGCTTCGTAATCTTTTTGTGATTGTAATTTAATTTTATTCCAAGCTATGTCTTTCCAAGTTGGTTCTGTTGAGTTCATAAATATTTCTCCTTTAATAGT
>Ga0126377_10000334_pt1 | contig 28043 bp, 21 predicted proteins | sample PanSoiMetPlot_22_FD_92647 | JGI IMG/M metagenome (GOLD analysis project Ga0126377, IMG submission 92647) | Tropical forest soil microbial communities from Panama - MetaG Plot_22 | ecosystem: Environmental > Terrestrial > Soil > Tropical forest > Bulk soil | place: Panama | collected 2016-02-17 | reverse complement strand
TCGCCGGGTACATCGCCAAGTACGCCACCAAGAGCACCGAGACGCTCGGGCTCACCCTGCACCGCAGGCTCACCCAACGCGGCGTCGACTACCTCCCCCACACTGGCCTGCGTCCCCATGTCGTCCGGCTGATCCAGACCACCTGGACGCTTGGCGATCACCCCCGGCTCACCCCGTTGAAGCTTCGGCCCTGGGCGCACCAGCTCGGCTTCGGCGGCCACTGGTCCACCCGATCCCGCCGCTACTCCACCACCATGACCGCCCTGCGCCGGGTCCGCGCCGAGCACACCCGCCGATCCCGCTGGCCCAACCGCCTGCCCCTGGACGCCTGGGGCCGCCCCGAAACCGACCAAGCCGTCGAGGTCCTGACGACCTGGAGCTACGCCGGAAGCGGCTGGCGCACCCCGCTCGAACGCCAGCTCGCCGTCGCCGCCGCCGTCCGCGCCCGCGACCACCGCCGCACCGTCCGCCACGCGCGAGCCACCGCCTGACCCTGGGAAGGAGGTGAAAGCCCTCGTGTCCCCGCTGCTGTCCGTCCCCGAGGTCGCCGACCGGCTGGGCACCTCCGAACGCTTCGTCCGCCGGCTGATCGCCGAACGGCGCATCCCCTTCTACAAGCTCGGCACCGGCCGCCGCTGCCACGTCCGCATCGCCGAGACCGACCTGATCAACTACACCGCCGCCGGCCGCATCGAGGCCGGCATCTGATGCCCCAGCGTCGCACGCGCCGCCGCTTCGGTGCGGTCCGCCAGCTCCCCTCCGGTCGCTGGCAAGCCCGCTACCGCACCCCTGACGGGCGCATGGCAGCCGCGCCGACCACCTTCCCGACCAAGACCGACGCCGACCGCTACCTCGCCAAGGTCGATGCCGACCAGCTCCGCGGCGAGTGGACCGATCCCCAACTCGGGCAGACCACGTTCGCCACCTGGGCGGTCCGCTGGCAGGCCAGCACAGTCAACCTCCGCGCCAACACCCGAGCCCTGTACGCGACGCTCTTACAGCGCTACCTGCTCCCCGCGTTTGGGGCCTATCCGCTGGTCGGCATCGATGCCATGGCCGTCCGGACCTGGCTCAACCGGATGGAGGCCGACGGCGTCGGCCACACGACACGCGTGCGCGCCTACCAGCTCCTCAACCGAGTCATGAGCAGCGCCGTCGAAGCCCGCTACCTCGCTGCCAACCCGTGCAGCATCCGAGGCGCCGCCAGAGAGCCCACCGGACAGATGCGAATCGCCACCGTCGAGCAGGTGATCGTGATCGCCACCGCTGTGCCGCCCCGCTACCAGGCGCTCGTGCTCGTCGCCGCGTTCGGCGGGCTGCGCTGGGGCGAGCTGGCCGGCCTGCGCCGCAAGCGCATCGACCTGGCCGCCGGCACGATCGTCGTCGCCGAGCAGCTCCTGGAGGTGCGCGGCGCGTTCACCTTCGGACCGGCCAAGAGCGCCGCCGGCCACCGCACCGTCACCCTCCCGGCCGCCGTCCTGGCCGTCCTCGCCGAGCACCTGGCCAGGTACGTCCGAACCGACCCTGACGCCCTGGTGTTCCTCGGCGACCGCGGCGGCTACCTTCGCCGCAGCAACTTCAACCGACGCGTCTGGTCCCCCGCCGTCCGCGCGGCCGGTGTGCCCGGCCTACGGTTCCACGACCTGCGGCACACCGCCGGCACCCTGGCGACCGCCGCCGGGGCCTCGCTGCGCGAGGTCATGACCCGGCTGGGGCACTCCACCGTCTCGGCGGCCCTGCGCTACCAGCACGTCATGACCGGCCGGGACGCGGCCATCGCGACCGCGCTCGACAGTTTCGTCGCCGGAACCGGAAGTGGCACGCATGTGGCACGGCACGGCGAGCAGGCGCCCGATGCTGAGAGGAGGGAACGGCGCTGACCTGCGCATTCAAGGGGGGTGGAGCTGAGGGGATTTGAACCCCTGACCTCTTGCATGCCATGCAAGCGCTCTGCCAACTGAGCTACAGCCCCTGAGCGCGTGCAGTGTAGTTGGGCCGTCAGGTAGGTCGCAATGCAGGGCTGCGTGGTCGCGCTAGACGGTGACGAGGCTGCCGACGTCGTTGCTGCGGGCGACGACCGGAGCGTCCTGCCAGAGGCGCTCGAGATTGTAGAAGGACCGGGCCTCCTCGTCGAAGACGTGCACCACGAAGTCCACGAAGTCGAGCAGGACCCAGCGGGCGGCCTGCTGGCCCTCGCGGTGCGCCGGCCGCACGCCGTGCTCGCGGCACACGCGCTCGATCTCCTCGGCGATGGCGCGCACTTGCCGGTCGCTGGAGCCCGAGCAGATGACGAAGTAGTCCGAGATCACCAGCGGCTCGGAGACGTCGAGGACACACACGTCGATGGCTTGCTTGGCGGAGGCGGCGCTCGCCGCGGCGAGCGCGAGGTCCAGGCTGGGTCGCAGAGACGGCTCCTTCGTCGCGCCGGTGCGCCGTCCGGGCAGCGGGTCCTGACCGGCCGGGCCTGGAGTCCCGCGGACGGCGCGGCGGAGCGGGCCCCGCCGCGAGCCCGATGAGGCCCCGGCGTCCCCACCCTACCCACCCGAAGCGCCGGGTGCTATCCCCTTGCGGTACAGGCCGCGCTTGGCGACGTAGCGGGCGACGCCGGGGGGCACCAGGTAGTCGATCGAGCCGCCGGCGGCCACCCGGGCGCGCAGGTCCGTCGAGGAGATGTCCAGCGCCGGGGTCCGCAGCACGTGCACCCGCGACGCGGCCGCCGGCACGGCCGCCGCGAGGCCGGCCAGGTCCAGATGCGACAGGTCGTAGCCGGGCCGGGTGGCTGCGATCACCTCGGCGAGTCGGAGCACCTCGTCGGGATCCTTCCAGGTACGGAGCTGCAGCACCGCGTCCGCGCCGGCGACGAGGTACAGGCTCGCGGCATCGGGCAGATCCACACGCAGGCGGCGCAGAGTGTCGACGGTGTAGGTGGCGCCGGGATGGTCCAGCTCGATCCGACTGACGCTGAACGCGGGGTCGGCAACGGTCGCGATCACCGCCATGAGGTGGCGGTCCTCGGCGGAGCTGACGCCTTGGGGCTTCTGCCACGGGCGGCCGGCGGGGACGAACACCACCGCGTCGAGCTCGAACTGGTGGCGGGCCTGGTCGGCGGCGACGAGGTGCCCGTAGTGGATGGGGTCGAACGTACCGCCCATGACGCCCAGGCGCCGTTGCGTCAACTTCCCCTCCCGGCGACGAGCGCGCCGGTCGCGCCGCTGTTCGGCAAGTTCCCGGTGGGTACCGTATCAGGTAGGGTTTCGCTGCGGCGGGCGTCCCGGCCAGCGTTTCTCCGAAATGGGGTCGGGTACGTCTTGCGGGGGGCGGCGGGGACTGCATCGCGTCCGTCCCGGGTGACGGGCGCGACCGGTGGAGGGAGCATTCGATGACTGGGATCGTGCTGGACCGTGTCACCAAGATCTACGGCGGCGGCACCACCCCTGCGGTCGACGCGCTCACGCTGGACATCGCCGACGGCGAGTTCATGGTCTTCGTCGGCCCGTCGGGCTGTGGCAAGTCCACCGCCCTGCGGATGATCGCGGGCCTGGAGGACATCACCAGCGGCACGGTCTCGATCGGCGACCGCGTCGTCAACGACCTGCCGCCGAAGGACCGCGACATCGCGATGGTCTTCCAGAACTACGCCCTCTACCCGCACATGACCGTCGAGGACAACCTGGCGTTCGGGCTGCAGCTCCGCAAGACCCCAAAGGAGGAGCAGAAGCGCCGGGTCCTGGAGGCCGCCAGGATCCTCGGGCTGGAGCCGTTCCTGAAGCGCAAGCCCGCAGCGCTCTCCGGCGGCCAGCGGCAGCGGGTGGCGATGGGCCGCGCCATCGTCCGCGAGCCGCGTGCCTTCCTGATGGACGAGCCGCTCTCGAACCTGGACGCCAAGCTGCGCGTCTCGATGCGCGGCCAGCTGGCCCGCCTGCACGAGCGGCTGTCGGTGACGACCATCTACGTGACCCACGACCAGATCGAGGCGATGACCCTCGGCTCCCGGGTCGCGGTGCTCAAGGACGGCCAGCTGCAGCAGGTCGACACGCCGCAGAACCTGTTCGACCGCCCGAGCAACCTGTTCGTCGCGGGGTTCATCGGCTCGCCGGCGATGAACCTGGTCGAGGCGCGGCTGGTACGCGACGGCGAGCCGGCGGTCGTGTTCGGCGACTACCGCCTGGGCGTGCCCGCCGAGGTCATCAGCCAGTTCGACGGCCTGGACGGCTACTTCGACCGCCAGATGATCGTGGGGATCAGGCCGTCGAACTTCGAGGACGCGAGCTTCGTCCACACCGACGAGGGCTACTGGTCGCCGATGAAGGTGGACATCGACGTCACCGAGGAGCTGGGCAGCGAGGTCAACCTGCTGTTCGGCATCAACGCGCCCGCGGTCCAGCACGAGGTGATGATCGCCCGCTTCGACAAGACCGCCAAGGACGAGTCCGAAGCGGCCGTGCTCGCGGGCGATAACCGCAGCGCCTGGACCGCGCGCGTCAACCCGCGCACCCAGGCCAAGCCCGGCCGTACGATGGAGCTGGCGGTCGACACGCGCGGGCTGCACTTCTTCGACGTCGACAGCGGCCATGCGGTCGGACGCGCCCCCGGCCGCGACGAGCCGGCCGCGGCCGCCACCACGGCCAGCTGAAGCGCTCCGGGGAGGCGGCGACCGCTCCGGGCTCGGGAGCGGCGCCCGCCGGAGCCCGGGTGCCTGCCGGCTGACGGCCGTCAGCCGGCGGCGATCACCGCTTTGAGCTTCACCTCCAGCTCGCGCAGCGCGTCGTCGACCGACTTCTGGCCCTGCTCGACGGGGTAGATGGCCTCCTCGATGGCTTGGTGCACGTCGTTGTAGTAGGGCGTGATCGGCCGGTTCCTCGCGCTCGCGATGCTCTGGCCCAGCACCTTCAGGTACGGGAACTGCTCCTGGAACCTCGGGTCGTCGTAGAGCGACTGGGTGACCGGGGCGGTGGAGTGCTCGAGCCGGAACCGTTGCTGCTCGGTGGTCGAGATGAACTTGAGGAATTCCAACGCGGTCTTCTTGTTCCTGGTGAACCTGCTGATCGCGTGGTTGTGGCCGCCGAGCGCGCTCGGACCCGGCAGCGGGGCGACGTCGAACCTGCCCGCGATGGCGGGGTCCTTCTGCATGAGCGAGTAGGCGTACGGCCACTGGCGCATGAACAGCGCCCTGCCGGCCTGGAAGCGCCGCCGGGCCGGCTCCTCCATGTAGGTGACGGCCGCCCTGGGGATCCAGCCGTCGCGGAAGCCGCGCTGGAGGGTGCCGATGCCCGCCCTGGCCTGCGGCGAGTTGACCACGACGTCCTTGCCGTCGTGGGCGAGGATGTCGCCGCCGGCGCTCCAGATCGCCTCGGCGGCGTTGACGGTCAGCCCCTCGTACATGGAGTGCTGGCCGAAGTACCCGTCCAGGCCGTACTTGGGCGCGATCGTCGTGGCCATGTCCTCCAGCTCCGCCCAGGTCTTCGGCGGCCGCCGGTGCTCCCTGTCGAGGACGTCCTTGCGGTAGTACAGCAGGCCACCGTCGGCGGCCGCCGGCACGCACCAGGTCTTGCCCTCGAACTGGCAGCTGCCGACGGGGCCTTTGGCGAACCCGCTGAACTCCGGGAACTGGTCCCGGGGGATCTCCTCGAGCCAGCCGGACTTGGCGAACTCCGCGGTCCAGACCACGTCGGTGGACAGGATGGAGTAGCGGTCGCTCCTGGCCCGCAGGTTGGCGACCATCTGGTTGCGCTGGAGGTCGGCGGTCTCCGGCAGCTCGATCAGCGTCACCGACTGGTCGGGGTGCAGCCGGTTCCAGCGGTCCAGCGTCGGCTGGACCCAGCCGGCGGTGTCCTTGCCGGTGACGTAGGTGATCGGCCCGGTCCTGCCGTTGGCGAGGGTCTCCGGCTCGTCGCCCCCGCCGTCGCCGGCCGAGCCGCATCCGGCGGCCGCCAGCGCGGCCGCGATGACGAGGACGGCGACCCGCTTCCTGCCTGACACCGCTACTTGGTGGACCCGGCGAGGAGCCCTTGGACGAAGTAGCGCTGGAAGCCGAAGAACACGATCAGTGGGACGATCATGGTCAGGAACGCTCCTGGCGCGATCACGTCGATGTTGCTGCCGAACTGGCGTGTCTGCTGCTGGATCGCGACCGTCAGCGGCGCCGACTCCGGTCCCGCGAACACCAGCGCCACCAGCAGGTCGTTCCAGACCCACAGGAACTGGAAGATCGCCAGGGACGCGATCGCCGGAAGGCCCAGCGGCAGCACGACCCTGAAGAAGATCGTCAGCTCGCTGGCGCCGTCCAGCCGTGCCGCCTCCATCAGCTCCCCGGGGATGCCCGCGAAGAAGTTGCGCAGCAGGAAGATCGCGAACGGCAGGCCGAACGCGACGTGGAACAGCACCACCCCGGGGATCTTGCCGAACAGGTTGACGGCGTCGAAGAGCCGGGCGACAGGGATCAGCGCCATCTGCAGCGGGACGACCAGCAGGCAGACGACGACCAGGAAGATCACGTCGCGACCGGGGAACCGCACCCAGGCGAAGGCGTAGCCGGCCATCGCGGCAATAAACACGACCAGGACCGTCGTCGGGATCGTGATGAAGAAGGTGTTCGCGATCGAGTGCTGGATGGTGTCGTTCTGCAGCAGCTTGCTGTAGCTGCTGAAGGTGAGCTGGTGCCAGTGGGTGATCGCGTTCCACCAGCCGCTCGCGCTGTTGTCGGAGGCGGTGCGCAGGGACGCGATGAGGAGCCCGAACACCGGGACCATCCACGCGATCGCGATGACCGCCAGGATGATCTGCAGGGACGTGCGCGAGAGCGCGCCCGTGATCCGGGAGGCGACGCCGGCCGGCTTGCGGACCGGCGGCCCGGCGGTGGTGGCTGCGGTGGACGTGGTCGCTGTGGCCATTAGCGCTGCTCCGCCCTGAATCGCCGGAAGTTGAAGATCATCGCCGGGAGCACCAGCGCGAACAGGAAGACGGCGACCGCGCTCCCGAGGCCCTGGTTGAGGCCGCCACCGAAGGACACCCGCCACATCTCCAGGGCGAGCACGTTCGCCGAGCTCTGCGAGGAGCCTGGCGGGATCACCAGCACGAGGTCGAAGATCTTGAGGACGTTGATCGCCAGCGTCACCAGCACGACGATGATCACGGGCATCAGCAGCGGCACCGTGACCCGGCGGAAGACCTGCCACTCGCTGGCGCCGTCCACGCGGGCCGCCTCGAGCACCTCCCGTGGCAGCGCCGACAGCCCGGCCGCGATGACGACCATGGCGAACCCGGCCCAGATCCACAGGAACACGAAGATGATCGCCGGCGTCACCAGCGTCGGGCCGAGCCAGTAGAAGCCGCCGTACGGCGGGCGGAAGTTGGAGTCGGCCAGCCGGACCCGGTAGGACGACCCCTGCGACAGGTCTTTCAGCTCGAAGGCGCCGGAGCCGTTGGTCGTGTCGGTCGCGACGACCTTGTCCCCCGCCAGCGCCTCGACCTTGACGTCGGGCAGCCCCATCTCGGTCGGGTCGATCTCGCCGCGCTTGCCGCCTCCGCCGCGGGTGAAGTCCAACCAGACCGTGCCGCGCAGCGAGGTGGGGTCGCCGCCCGCGGGCGGCGCCTGCGCCCGCTGCGGCTCCTTGGGGAGCTCGGCGGGCGGGATGGCGATCAGGCCGAGGTCGACGCTCTGGCCGGGCGGGACGGCCTGCCGGGTGGTGTACGCCCCGCCGCCGGGGGCGAGCTGGTCGGGCTGCGACGGCCGCGCGCCCGCGTAGTCGCCCGGCGGGCGGAAGACGTGCACGACGCCCTGGACCAGCGCGTTGCCGAGGCCCAGCTCCGGCTCCTGGTCGTAGACGAGCCGCCAGACGACGCCCGACGCGAGCATCGACACGGCCATGGGGAAGAACACCGCGGCCTTGAACGCCCTGGACCAGGAGATCCGCTCGGTCAGCACCGCGAAGAACAACCCGAAGATGGTCGCCAGCGTCGGCGCGAACACCAGCCAGATCGCGTTGTTCTGGATCGCCCGCAGCGTGTCGGGCCGGGTGAACATGCTCTTGTAGTTGTCGATGCCGACGAAGCCGCTGCCGGCCGCGTCGAACAGGCTGCGCCAGATCGTGAAGAAGATCGGGTAGAGGACCAGCGCCCCCAGCAGCAGCATGGCGGGACCGAGGAAGATCACCGTGGTCAGATGCTTGCGCCAGCCGCTCCTGCCCGGCCGCGGCCGCGGCGACCGCCACGCGGCCGCGGGTCTGGCGGCCGCGGGTCTGGCCGTGGCGACGCCGGTCTCGACTTTGTCAGCCACCTGCCACCAACCCTCCAGGACTCCGTCCGGTCGAGCCTGCCTGCACCGTTGCGGAATGCTCGGCGGTGGTCGCCTGCCTGAGATGGCGAGCCGTCGGCCTCCAGCGCATTCTAGCCGGAGCCAGCGGGCCGAAACGTAACTGTGATCACAGATCGTGGGCGGCGCGCGCCCGGGCGCCGCAGGGCTCCGGGCACCCGCGGGCAGGTCAGCCGCGCCGCCGGCGGGACGCCGGCGGCGTCGGCTGGAACTCGAACGCCGCCTCGCCGATCAGGACCTCGTCCCCGGGGAGCGCGCCCTGGCCGGTCAGCAGGTCCTCGACGCCGGCCCGCAGCAGCCGGTGCTGGAGGTGGACGACCGCCTCGGCGTTGTCCAGGTCGGTCATGGCCAGCCAGCGCAGCGGGCGGTCGCCCAGCACCCGCCAGCGACCCGGCGCCTCCCGCCGCACGTCGATCGGTGCCTCCGGCTCGTCGATCAGGTGCTCGGCGGGCACCGCCACCTCGGGCCGCGACGCGCGCGCCCGGACCACCGCCGCCGCCAGCGCGTGCAGGAAGGCGGGCATCCCTTCCCCGGTCGCGGCCGAGACGGCGAAGCAGGCCAGGCCGCGCTCGGCCGCGGCGGCCCGGGCCTCGGGCAGGCGCTCGGCCGCGTCGGGCAGGTCGAGCTTGTTGGCCACGACCAGCGCCGGGCGGCGGCCCAGCCCGGGATCGAAGGCGGCCAGCTCGGCGTCGATCGCGGCGAGGTCGGCTCGCGGCGACCGCTCCGGCCCGGCCGGGGCGAGGTCCACCACGTGGACCAGGACCGCCGAGCGCGCGACGTGGCGCAGGAAGCGGTGCCCGAGGCCCTTGCCCGCGGCCGCGCCGGGCACCAGCCCCGGGACGTCGGCCAGCGTGAAGTCGTGCTCGCCGGCACGGACCACCCCGAGCACCGGCACCAGCGTGGTGAACGGGTAGTCGGCGATCCGGGGACGCGCCGCCGACGCCCGCGCGACGATGCTGGACTTGCCGGCGTTGGGGAACCCGACCAGCGCGGCGTCCGCGAGCAGGCGCAGCTCCAGCCGCAGGCGCCGCTCCTGGCCGGGCTCGCCCCGCTCGTGGAAGTGGGCGACCCGGCGGTTGGGTCCCGACAGCGCCGCGTTGCCGCGCCCCCCGCGCCCGCCGCGGGCGGCGACGAACCGGCTGCCGGGGCTGGCGAGGTCGGCGAGCGAGCGCCCCGCCTGGTCGCGGACGAGGGTGCCGACCGGCACGCGCAGGACGAGGTCGGCGCCGTGGGCGCCGGTGCGGTTGCCGCCCTTGCCGTGCGTGCCGCGCGCGGCCCGCTGGTGCGGGTGGAAGCGGTACTCCACCAGCGTGCCGACGCCCGGGTCGGCGACCAGCAGCACGCTCCCGCCGCGGCCCCCGTCGGCGCCGTCGGGGCCGCCCCGGGGGCGGTACTTCTCCCGGTGGAAGGAGGTCACGCCGTCGCCGCCGCGGCCACCGCGCACCTCGAGGGTGGCCTCGTCGACGAACATCGGGACGCGGCCCTGGCGGCCGCCGCTCAGGCGGGCGGCTGCACGCTGGCGAGCTTGCGCCCGCGTCGCCTGGAGTAGACGACCTGGCCGTCGACGAGGGCGAACAGGGTGTCGTCGCCGCCGCGCCCGACGCCGTCGCCGGGGTGGATGCGGGTGCCACGCTGCCGGACCAGGATCGTCCCCGCCCGGACGGCCTGGCCGCCGTAGCGCTTGACGCCGAGCCGCTTGGCCGCCGAGTCGCGGCCGTTGCGGCTGGACGACGCGCCCTTCTTGTGCGCCATGCTGGGCTATCCCTTCCTGCTGCGCCTGGCGGCCGCGCGGACCTGGATCCCGGCGACCTGCAGCCGCGTCAGCGACTGCCGGTGGCCCTGGTGGCGCTGCTGGCCGGACTTGTTCTTGTAGGTGAACACGTGGATCTTCCTGCCGCGGTGCTGGTCGAGGACGGTGGCGGTCACGCTCGCCCCCGCCAGATCCTTGGCGGCGGCACGGACCTTGCCGTCGTCGTCCACGACCAGGAGCGGCTCGAAGGTGAGGTCGTCGCCGGGTTCGGCGGGCAGCCGCTCCACGTCGAGCACGTCCCCGACCTTCACGCGGTACTGCTTCCCGCCTGTGCGGATCACGGCATACACGACCTGCAACATCCTTTCGGTGCGCCGCCGCGGCACGGGCGGGGCGGCACGTGGTCACCGGAGGGCGCCGCCCGGGCGGCGCCCGCGGCGACTTCGGCGCTCAGCCTACCAGTGAAGGTGTCCGCGATGCCTTCTGACCACGGGTGGACGCCTCGAAGAGGGGCCGTCGCGGACGCCTCCGTGCGGCTGCGTCGCCGGGACCCCCGGCCCGGCGTCGGACGGGTTCGCGTGGCTCCTACAGCTCGTGGGTGATGACGATCCCGCGGCCCTCGCAGGTCGGGCAGGGCTCGGAGAAGCTCTCCAGCAGCCCGCCCGAGACGCGCTTGCGGGTCATCTGGACCAGCCCCAGGGGTGAGATGTCCATCACCTGGCTCTTGGTCTTGTCCCTGGCCAGCGCGGTCCTGAGGCGGTCGATCACGGCCTGCTGGTTCTTCTCGAACAGCATGTCGATGAAGTCGATGATGACGATCCCGCCGATGTCCCGCAGCCGCAGCTGGCGGACGATCTCCTCGGCGGCCTCGAGGTTGTTGGCGACGACCGTCTCCTCCAGGTTCGTCTTGCCGACGAACTTGCCGGTGTTCACGTCGACCACGGTCATGGCCTCGGTGCGGTCGATCACGATCGAGCCGCCGGAGGGCAGCCACACCTTGCGCTCCAGCGCCTTGTGGATCTGCTCGACGACCCGGTAGTGCTCGAACAGCGGCAGCCTGCCGTCGTGCCGGCGCAGCTTGGGCAGCAGGTCGGGCGCGACCTCGGTGAGGTAGTCCCTGACCCGCTCGTGCAGCTCCGGCGCGTCGACCACCAGCTCGACGAAGTCCGGGGAGAAGATGTCGCGGATGACGCGGACGACCAGCTCGGGCTCGGCGTAGATCACCGCGGGCGCCGAGGACCGCTTGGCCTTGCGCTCGATCTGCTCCCAGCGGGCCTGGAGCCTGGTCAGGTCGGTGCGCAGGTCCTCGGCGCTGGCGCCCTCGGCGGCGGTGCGCACGATCACGCCCAGTCCCTTGGGACGGATGTCCTTCAGGATGTCGCGCAGGCGCGAGCGCTCGGTCTCGGGCAGCCGGCGGGAGATCCCGAAGGTGTTGCCCGCCGGCTGCAGCACCAGGTAGCGGCCGGCCAGCGAGATCTCGGTGGTGAGGCGGGCGCCCTTGGACCCCATCGGGTCCTTGGTGACCTGCACCAGGACCGACTGGCCCGGCTTGAGCGCGCGCTCGATCCGGGGCGGCTCGCCCTCGAGGTCCTCCTCGTTGTAGGTCACCTCGCCGGCGTACAGGACCGCGTTGCGGCCCTTGCCGATGTCGACGAAGGCGGCCTCCATGCCGGGCAGGACGTTCTGCACGCGGCCGAGGTAGATGTTGCCGACCTGGGACTTGCCGGCCTTGCGGGTCACGTAGTGCTCGACCAGGGCGCGGCCCTCGAGCACGCCGATCTGGGTCCGCTCGGCGCTCTCGGTCACCAGCATGCGCCGGTCGGGGCCCTCCTCGCGCAGCAGCCGCTTCTGCTCCTCGGTCAGCCCCGTGGAGCGGCGGCGGCGCGACCGGCCCTGGCCGTTGCGGTTGCCCGCCAGGCGGGTCGACACCGCCCCGGCCGGCTGGCCGGTCGCCGTGCCGGTCTCGACCGTGGCCTCGGCGGAGGGCCCGCGCCGCTGCGACCGGCCCTGGCCGGAGCGGCCGCGGCCGCGCGACCGGGGGGGCCGCTCACCCGCGGCGGCACCCGGGCCGGCCGGAGCGGAGGCGGGCTTCGCCGCCGGCGGCCGGACCGCCGCCTCCGCGGCGGGGGCGGTCGCGGTGGTGGTGCCGGCGTCGGTGGCGCCGTCCTCCAGCCCCTCGCGCGCCCGCTCGCGCGCGGCTGTGCGCCGGCGGCGCCGCGCGCGCGTCCGGGACGAGCCGCCGGCCTGCGGGTCGGCCGTCGTCGCGGCCGGCTGGCCGGGTGCCGCAGGCGGCGGCACCGCGGCCGCGTCGGCCTCGGGTTCGGGCTCACCCTGCCCGGCGCCGGCGGCGGGTGCCCGGCGAGAGGCACGCGGACCGCCCGCCTGCCGGCCGCCGCGGCTGCGGCGGCCCGGCGCGGGCGCCGGGGCGTCGGCCTCGGGAGCGCCGCCGTCCGGCCGGCCCGGCTCGGGCGCGGCCTCGGCGGCAGGGGCGGCGGCGGCCTCCCCCGCCGCGGCCGGAGCGTCCGACCGGCGCCTGCCCCGCCGGCGGCGGCTGCGCCGCGCGGGAGGCACGCCCTCACCGGCCGCCGGTTCGGCCGGCGGGGCCTCGGCGACCAGCGACGGTGCACCGGCCGCAGGCGCGCCCACCGGCGGCCGGAGCGCCGTCTGGGGCGCCGCGGCGGCCAGCGACGGCGCGGCGGCGGGTGCCGCGGCCGGGGGCGGCGGTGGCGCGGGCCGGGCGGACGCCGGTGGTGCCGGCGCCGCGGGTGGCGCCGGGGCGGCCATGGCCGCAGGCGGGGCGGCCGGGGACGCGGGTGGGGCCGGCGGGGCCGGCACCCGTGCCGCCGGGGGCGGCGGTGCGGCGGTGGGCGGCGGTGATGCGGGGCGGTCGGGCGGCGGGCCGGCCGGCCGCGATGCGCGTGGGCGGTCGATCGTGGTCACCTCGAAGCTCGCGACGGCGGGCAGCCGCGCGGGTGGCGCGGCCGCCTCGGCGGCTGGGCGGGTGGTCTCCGGCGGGGCACCGCCTGCGTAGGAGGCGGACGAGCGCGGCCGGGCCGGAGAGATCGGTGCGCGGGCGGGGGAGGCGCCGTCAGGCGCGGGAACCTCGGACGCCGGGACGTCGGCCCGAGGTTCGTCGGACGGGTCCATGCATGCTCCTCATCGAGCTTGGGCGACAGCCGACGGGAGCGGCCGAAATCCAGGCGCGCACGAGGAGGTCCCTCGGCCGGGTCGGCACGGACTGTGCGCAGGAGCGCGGACGGCCGTGCGCCGCCGGGCGGCGCCACCACACCTCCCGGGACCGCTCGTGCCGGAAGTTGCCGTGCAGGGCACCCCGCCGCGAGGGTCGCCGGCCCGTCGTCGACGGAGCCCTGGAAGCCACCTGTCGCCTCTCCCTGGGCTCCTGATCGGCCGGCCCGGCCGATCAGGCCGGGTGCCGGCCGCCCAGCTGGCGGATGGACGCGGAGCTTGGTCCAGGGGCGAAGACCGCCGAACGGTATGGCGAAAACCATGCTGAGTTTGCCAGACGCGGGTGGGCCGGGCAAAGACCTGTCCGCCCCGCCCCCCCGACGGGCCCGGAATCACAGGAACCGGCGCATGTGGACGTTGAGGACCACGCCGACCGCGACGAAGCTTGCGATCATCGAGGAGCCCCCGTAGGAGACGAACGGCAGCGGGATGCCGGTGATCGGCATGATGCCCAGCGTCATGCCCACGTTGACGAACGCCTGGAAGCCGAGCATCGACACCACCCCGCCCGCCAGCAGCGTCCCGAACCGGTCGCGGGCGAGGGCGGCGATCCGCAGCCCGCGCCACAGCAGCACCGCGTACAGGGCGAGCAGCAGGCCGGCCCCGGCGAAGCCCAGCTCCTCGGCGATCACCGTGAAGATGAAGTCGGTGTGCTGCTCGGGCACGTAGTTGAGGTTGGTCTGCGGCCCCCGCAGGTAGCCCTTGCCGGTGAGCCCGCCGGAGCCGACCGCGATCAGCGACTGCCGGTAGTTCCACGAGAAGCCGCGGCCGCCGACGTCGGCGTCGGGGTTGATGAACGCGGTCAGCCGCTGCTTCTGGTAGTCCTTGAGCACGTCGAGCTTGAACATCCCGACCACGCCGACGCCCCCGCACAGCACCAGCACCAGCAGCCAGCGCGCGGGCACCCCGCCGAGCAGGAGCGCGCCGAACAGGATCGCGGCGAACACGATGAACGTCCCGAAGTCGGGCTGGAGGAGGATCTCGGCCCCGACCAGCGCGACCGCGCCGAGCGCCAGGCCGAGCTGGCGCAGGCCCGGCCGCGGGGGCCCGGCGGCGAGGATCGCGGCCAGCGCGATCACGACCGCGACCTTGGCCCATTCCGACGGCTGCAGCTGCGCCGAGCCGACGGCGAACCACGACTGCGAGCCGTTGGCGGCCGAGCCGAGCGGGGTGAGCACCAGGATCAGCAGCAGCGCGGTCACGCCCAGCAGCGCCGCGGCCCACGCCTGGAGCCTGCGGTAGTCGAACAGGGTCGCCAGCACCAGCCCGACCAGGCCGGCCGCGAGGCTGAAGAGCTGGCGGCGCAGCAGGTGGTCGCCGGGCAGCCCCTGCCCGCGCAGCTCGGCGAAGGTCGAGGAGTACACGGCCGCGCAGCCGAGGATCGTGAGGCCGAGCGTGGCCAGCACCAGCATCGGGTCCAGGTGCCGCCAGGGCGCGCGCCAGGCCATGGGCCGGTCGCTGGCCGCCTCCCAGCCCAGCCGGGAGACGCGGTCGCGGAAGGAGCCGAGTGAGGACTGCATCAGCCGCTCCGGTCCTGACCGGTGGTGATCTTGGTGGGGCCGAGGCCGAACAGGGACTCGTAGATGCGCCGGGCGACCGGCGCCGCCGTCTCGCCGCCGTGCCCGCCCTGCTCGACCATCACGACCACGACGTAGCGCGGGTCGCCGACGGGCGCGAACGAGGCGAACCACGCGAACGGGGGCTTGGGCGGCAGGTCCGCCGTGCCGGTCTTGCCGGCGACCGGGTAGCGGTCCAGGGGGAAGCCCGCGAACGCCGAGGTCGCGGTCCCGCTGCGGGGCACGGTCGCCAGCGCCGCGTCGACCGCCGCGAACGCCGACGCGGGGAGCTTGACGACCGAGCTGACCTTGGGCGTCACCTTGCGCGCGACCCGCTGGGTGTCCGGGTCGACCACCGCGCGGCCGACGTGCGGCGCGTACACCGTGCCGCGGTTGGCGAGCGCGCCGTAGGCCGCGGCGAGCTGCAGCGGCGAGACCTGCACGTCGCCCTGGCCGATCGCGATGTTGAGGTTGTCGCCGCCGCGCCAGCGGGCGCCGTCCACGCACAGCTCGCGGTACAGGCGGCTGCTGCCCTTGCAGTACAGCGCCTTGTTGGCCTGCCAGAACGCCTTGCGCCAGCGGCGGTCGGGGACGGTGCCGTCGGCGGCGTAGGGCAGGTCGACGGCGGGGGCACGGTCGAACCCGAACATGCGCGCGGTCCCCTGCATCCGCTCGGTCACGTGCCTGCCCTGCTCCTCCTGGGTGTCCTCCTGGTGCCAGAAGATCCCGCCGAGCGTGTAGTAGTACACGTCGCAGGACTGCTCGAGGCTGCGCTGCAGGCTGACGGTGCCGTGCCCGCGCGGGGTCCAGTCGTGCTTCACGTAGTTGCCGAGCTGGTAGGCGCCGTTGCAGGTGAACGGGGTCGAGGGCGTGACGATCCCAGCGCCCAGCGCGCTCATCGCCGTGAACGGCTTCCAGGTGGAGCCCGGCGGATAGACCGACTGCAGGGTGCGGTCGAGCAGCGGCTTGTCGGGATCCTTGGCGTAGCGGGCGAAGTCCTTGCGCGAGATCCCGCCGACGAACCGGCGCGGGTCGTACTGCGGCAGGCTGGCGCTGGCCAGCAGCGAGCCGTCGCGGGCGCTCATGACCACCGCGGTGGCCGCGGGCGCCGGGTAGCGGCGGCCGCCGCCCCCCTCGGCCAGGCCGCGCGCCTGCTCCAGGCCCTCGCGCAGCGCCCGCTCGGTGGCCTGCTGCACGTCCAGGTCGACCTGGAGCTGCAGGTCCCGGCCGCGCACCGGCTCCTGCGAGTCGACCGGGCGGACCACCTCGCCGGTCGCGTCGACCTCCAGCACCTGGTAGCCGTCCCGGCCGCGCAGCTCGCGGTCGTAGACCTCCTCGAGGCCGGCCTTGCCGATCAGGTCGCCCTGCCGGTAGCCCCGGTAGCGGGGCTCCTTGAGCTGGTCGGGCGAGATCTCGCCCACGTAGCCGAGCATGTGCGCCGCGGCGGTGCCGTAGGGGTAGTGGCGCAGCGCGACCACCGCCGGCTCGACGCCCGGGTACAGGTCCTGGTGTTCGACCAGGTTGAACAGCACCTGGCGGCTGACGTCCTCGGCGACCGGGATGCCCTTGAACGGGGAGCCGACGTAGCGGCTGAGGCGGTCGTCGATCTGCGCGCGCCGGACCTTCAGGAGCCTGGCGAGGCGGTTCAGCACCTCGTCGCGGCGGTCGCCCATGTCGTTCAGCTTGACCGTGACCGCCCAGGCCGCGCGGTTGTTCACCAGCACCCGCCCCTGGCGGTCGAGGATGCGGCCACGGGGGGCCTCCACCAGCACCTGCCGCACCCGGTTGCCCTCCGCCAGCGCGCCGTACTGGTCGCTGGCCAGCACCTGCAGGTACCACAGGCGCGACAGCAGGGCGAGCAGCAGGCCGAACACCACCACCGACAGCGCGGACAGGCGCGCGCGCGAGCGGTCCTCCTGGCCGGGTGGCTCGATCGCTCTCACAGGTGCATCACCCGCTCGGCGCGGGAGCGCTCGACGACGCCGCGCATCAGCGGGTACACCAGCGGGGTCGCCAGCAGGTTGCCGGCGGCGACGGCCAGCGCCGAGCGGGCCACGTACCCCCAGGAGAAGCCCGACAGGTCGAGCAGGCGCAGGACCGCGCCGGTCGCCCACACCGAGGCCAGGCTCGCCGCGACGACGACCGTGGCGGGCACCAGCGGGCTGCGCGAGACCATGTACACGCGCGCGGTCCCGATCGCGTAGCCGAGCGAGGCGTCCACCAGCGCCGACACCCCGACCGGGAGGTCGAGCAGGAGGTCGCGGGCGAGCCCGGCGGCGAACCCGAAGGTGGCGCCGACCACCGGGTCCGAGGACATCGCGACCGCGACGATCGCGAGCACGACGAGGTCCGGCCGGGCGCCCAGGATGCGGACCTGGGACAGCACCGTGGTCTGCACGACCAGGGCGCCGACCAGAACGGCGGCGAGCGCGAGCACGCGGCGGATCACGGCGTGCCCCCCGCGGGAGCGCGGGTCGTCGAGGGCGTCCCGGCCGGACGGCCGGCGGCCTCGGCGGCGCGCGGGGGCGCCTTCGGGCGGGCGGGCTTGGCGACGACCACCGCGACGACGTCGAGCGAGTCGACGTCCGCGAACGGCCGCACGACCAGGCGCCGCACCAGGTCGCGGGCTGGCGGCGTGGCGGTCACCACCCCGACGGGCAGGCCCGGGGGGAACACCCCCTGCGGGTAGCCCTGGGTGATGACCGGCTCGCCGGTGCGCACCGGGGCGTCGGGGTGCAGCAGCTCCATGTCCAGGTCGCGCTCGCCGCGCCCGCGTAGCAGCCCGGGCGACCGGCTGCCGGCCAGCGCCGCCGCGATCCCGCTCGAGGGGTCGCTGACCAGCCGCACGTCGGCGTAGTCGGCGCCGACCCGCACGACCCGGCCGACCAGCCCGTCGCCGTTGATCACGGCCATGTCCCTGGTGATCCCCTGGCGGGTGCCGGCGTCGATCGTGACCGACCACTGGAACGTGGAGCCCGAGCGGGCGACCACCTGGGCGCCGACCGTCCGGCAGCCACAGCGCCGCGCCATCGCCAGCGCGCCGCGGAGCTGCTGGTTCTCACCGAGCAGGTCGGCGTTGGTCCGCTCGGCGGCGCGCAGCCGCTCGACCTCGGCCTGGAGCTGGCGGTTGCGCCGCCGCAGGGAGCCGGTCTCGGCGATGCCGCCGAGGGTGTCGCCGATCGGCCGCACGACCGCGCTGACCGCGCGCTGCAGCGGCCCGAACACGCTGGACGCCGCGCGCTGCAGGCGGTCGACCGGCCCGTCCGGGCGCTGGCGGAAGTCGACCGTGATCACGGTCACCGCGGCCAGCAGCAGCAGGACGAAGATCGCGCGGGCCCGGCGGGGACGTTCGTACACGATGCGGTGATCCCTCACACTCTGGTCGACCGGGCGCCCCGGCCGGCGAGAGGGTCAGTTGCGGCGAGAGGTCGAGATGAGCACCTTCTTGAGCGCCTCGAACTCCTCCAGGCACTTCCCCGATCCGATCGCCACCGACTGCAGCGGGTTGTCGGCGACGTGGATCGGCATGCTCGTCTCGTGTTTGAGTCGCTCGTCCAGCCCGCGCAGGTTCGCGCCGCCGCCGGTGAGCACGATGCCCTTGTCCATGACGTCGGCGGCCAGCTCGGGCGGGGTCGAGTCCAGGGTGTTCTTCACGGCGTCGACGATCGCGTTCACCGGCTCCTCGATCGCGCGGCGGATCTCCTCGGCGGTGACCGTGATCGTCTTGGGCAGCCCCGAGACGAGGTCCCGCCCGCGCAGATCGGCCTGCGGGTCGTCCTCGCCCGGGTAGGCGGAGCCGATGGCCAGCTTGATCTCCTCCGAGGAGCGCTCGCCGAGCATCAGCGAGTACTCCTTCTTGACGTAGGAGACGATGCCCTCGTCCAGCTCGTCGCCGCCGATGCGGATGGACTGGCTGGTGACGATCCCCCCCAGCGAGATCACGGCGACCTCGGTGGTGCCGCCGCCGATGTCCACGACCATGCTCCCGGTGGGCTCGTGCACCGGCAGCCCGACGCCGATCGCGGCGGCCATCGGCTCCTCGATGATGTACGCGCTGCGCGCCCCGGCGCGGATGGTGGACTCCTCGACCGCGCGCTGCTCGACGCCGGTGATCCCCGAGGGGACGCACACGACCACCCGCGGCTTTGCCATGAACGACCGGCGGTGCACCTTCTGGATGAAATAGCGGAGCATCTTCTCGGTCGTGTCGAAATCAGCGATCACGCCATCCTTCAGGGGACGCACCGCGACGATGTGGCCGGGTGTCCGGCCGATCATCTGCTTGGCCTCGGCGCCGACCGCGAGGACGGCGTTGTTCCTGGTGTTGATGGCGACCACCGACGGCTCGTCGAGCACGATGCCGCGACCACGCACGTACACGAGCGTGTTGGCGGTCCCAAGGTCCACGGCCATGTCTCGGCCCAGAAAGCCGAATGCGTTGTGCACGCAGGACCAGCCCCTCGGAAATCACATGAGACGGACGTAGCTGCTCGAGGGCGGACGGAAATGGGCAGGACGTCGGCATACCCGCGAGGCGCAGCCCACCCGACCCGAAGAGCGTCGGCATCCTACACCAGGTACCTGACCCACCCAACCCGAACGTGACGAACCTGTCACCGATCGTGATCCGATCGAGTCAGGCATCCCCAGGCTCACGCCCCGAAAAACAAGCCTACCTCGCGGGCGGCGGATTCGGGCGCGTCGGATCCGTGGACGAGGTTCTCCCCGATGGTCAGGCCGAAGTCCCCGCGGATCGACCCGGGCGGGGCGGCCAGCGGGTCGGTCGGTCCCATGAGCGACCGCACCGAGGCGACCGCCCGCTCCCCCTCGACCTTGATCGCCACCAGCGGCCCGCTGGTGATGAACGTCACCAGCTCCTCGAAGAAGGTCTTGCCCTCGTGCTCGGCGTAGTGCTGCTTGGCCGTGACCTCGTCCAGGGTGCGCAGCTCCATCGCGGCGATCCGCAGGCCCTTGCGCTCGATGCGCCCGACGATCTCGCCGATCAGGCCCCTGGCGACGGCGTCGGGCTTGATCAGGACGAGCGTGCGCTCAACAGCCATGGCAACCTCCGGGATGCGGCCAGGCGCCGCACCGGGCGCGCAGCGCCGCGCGATGATACCCGCGCTCCGGCGGGCGGAGCCGCCAGGCCGGCCGGGCCGGCCCGGGTGCTACGCCGGCCCGGGTCCGAGGAGCAGCCCGCGCGCCTCCCCCACCGTGTACAGCGAGCCGGTCACCACGATCGCCTCCCCCGCCCCGGCGCCCTCGCGCGCCAGCTCCAGCGCCGCCGCGACGTCCGGCGCGACCTCGGCGGCGAGCCCGACCGCCTCGGCCTCCTTGCGCAGCCGCTCGGCGGGCGCGGCGCGGTGGCTGGCGGCGGCCGTCACGATCAGCCGCCCGGTCGCGGGCGCGAGCCCCTCGAGGATGCCGCGCAGGTCCTTGTCGGCCAGCGCCGCCACGACCAGCGTACGGCGGTCGGCGACGAACTCCTCCAGCAGCGCGGCCGCGAGCGCGCGCGCCCCCATGGGGTTGTGCGCCCCATCGAGCACGATCAGGGGGTCGTGGGCGACCACCTCCAGCCGGCCCGGCGAGGTGACCGCCGCGAAGCCCGCCCGCACCGTGTCCTCGTCCAGCGCCCGGTCGCCCAGGAACGCCTGGACGGCGGCGAGCGCGGCCGCGGCGTTGCCCGCCTGGTGACGGCCGTGGAGCGGCACCAGCACGTCGCGGACCAGCCCCACCGGGGTGCGCAGGTCCAGCACCTGGCCGCCGTGGGCCAGCCGGCGCCGCTCCACCCCGAACGCCTCGTCCTCGACCAGCACGCGCGCGCCGTGGTCCGCCGCGCGCGCCCGCAGCAGCGCGAGCACGTCCGGCTGCTGCGCCTGCACGACCACCGTGGCGCCGTCCTTGATGATCCCGGCCTTCTCCGCGGCCACCTGGACGGGCGTGTCGCCCAGCTCCGGGTGGTCCAGGCCGATGCCGGTGACGACCGCGACCTGGCCCTGCACCAGGTTGGTCGCGTCCCACTCCCCGCCCATCCCGACCTCGACCAGCTGGACGTCGACCGGGACCTCGGCGAACCAGGTGAACGCGAGCGCGGTGAGCGCCTCGAAGAACGTGACCGGGCCGCCCGCGAGGCCGTCGACCTCGGCGAAGAACGGCTCCAGGTAGGCCCAGGCGTCGGCGAACTCCCGGGTGGAGACCGGCCGCCCGGCGACCGCGATCCGCTCGCGGACGTCCTGCAGGTGCGGGCTGGTGTAGGCGCCGGCTCCGATCCCGAGGGCCGCCAGCAGCGCGGCGCACATCCGCACGGTGGTGGTCTTGCCGTTGGTGCCGGTCAGGTGGATCGCCGGCGCGGTCCGCTCGGGGTGGTCCAGCAGCTCCGCCAGCCGCCGCATCCGCTCCAGGCTCGGTCCCACCCCGGGCTGCTCGGGGCCGCGCGCGGCCAGCGCCCGCAGCGCCTGCTCGTACTCCACCGCCACCTCCATGCTCGCCGACGTGCGCGTCCGTGCCGGCCGCCGCTGCGGGACGCGACCCGCGGGACCGCCGGACCCGGGCCGGCGCCCGGGCGTCGCGGGACCGCCAGCGTACCGGCTCCCCGGCGACCTCACGCCTCGGGCGCCAGCGTCACCTCCGTGGCGGGCGCGCCCGCGGGCGCGCGTTCCAGCGCCACGGCACGGGCGGCGGCGAGCAGGTCCCCCCCGGCGCGGCCCAGGGCGGCCAGCCGCTCGGGGGTGTCGCGCACGACCAGGCGCGCCACCGGCGTGCGCAGGGGCCGCCGCGCCGCGCTCTTGGCCGCGCGGACCTCGGCGAGGACCGCGCTGGCGGTCTCCAGCACCAGCGGGTCGGCCGCCTCCAGGCCGGGCGCGACCGGCGCCGCCGGCCACGGGGCGCGGTGCACGGTGCCGGTCCGCCACCACGACCACACCTCCTCGGTCACGAACGGCAGCACCGGGGCGAGCAGCCGCAGCTGCACCGACAGGGCGGTCGCCAGCGCCGCGTGGGCCGAGCGGCGCCCGGCCTCGCCGCCGCCCGCGCCGTAGGCGCGGTCCTTGACCAGCTCCAGGTAGTCGTCGCAGAAGGCCCAGAAGAACGCCTCGGTCCGCTCCAGCGCGCGCGCCCAGTCGGCGCCCTCCAGCGCGGCGGTCGTCTCGGCGACCACCCGATCCAGCCCCGCGAGCATCGCCAGGTCCAGCGGCTCGGTCGCCGCGCCGGGCTCGCCGCCGTCGAGCCGGCCGAGCACGAACCGGCTCGCGTTGAGCAGCTTGATCGCCAGGCGCCGCCCGACCCGCATGCGCGCCTCGTCGAACGCGGTGTCGGTGCCGGGCCGCCCGCTGGCCGCCCAGTAGCGGACGGCGTCGGACCCGTAGCGCTCCAGCAGGGCCGTCGGCGTGACCTCGTCGCCCCTGGCCTTGGACTTGGAGAGCTTCCTGCGCTCGGGGTCCACCACCCAGCCCGAGATCGCCGCGCGCCGCCAGGGCAGGCGGCCGTGCTCGGCGTCGGCGCGCACGACCGTGTAGAACAGCCAGGTGCGGATGATCTCGTGCGACTGCGGCCGCAGGTCGAAGGGGAACACCCGCTCGTACAGGTCCGGGTCGTCGACCCAGCCGCCGGCGATCTGCGGGCTCAGTGAGCTGGTCGCCCAGGTGTCCATCACGTCCGGGTCGGCGGTGAACCCGCCGGGCCGGTCGCGCGCCGCGGGCTCGAAGCCGTCGGGGACGTCGGTGGTCGGGTCGACCGGGAGGCGCTGCTCGCCGGGGACCAGCGGATGCTCGTGGTCCGGCCGGCCCTCGGCGGTCAGCGGGTACCACAGCGGGAACGGCACGCCGAAGAACCGCTGCCGGCTGACCAGCCAGTCGCCGGTGAGCCCGCGCACCCAGTCCTCGTAGCGCGCGCGCATGAACGGCGGCGTCCAGGCCAGCCGCCGCCCGTACTCGAGCAGGCGCTCGCGCCGGTCGAGCAGGCGCAGGAACCACTGGCGGCTGGTGACGATCTCCAAGGGCAGCTCGCCGCGCTCGTAGAACTTGACCGCGCGCCGGACCGGGCGGGGCTCGCCGGCCAGCGCGCCCGCCGCGCGCAGCAGCTCGATGGTCCGGTCCCGGGCGCGCGCCAGGGGCAGCCCGGCCAGCTCGCGCCAGGCGCCCTCGGCGGGCACCCCGGGCGGCGGGTCGGCGGCCAGCCGCCCCTCGCGGGTGACCACCGCGCGCACCGGCAGCCGCAGCTCGCGCCACCAGGTGACGTCGGTGACGTCGCCGAAGGTGCAGATCATCGCCAGCCCCGTGCCTTTGCCGGGCTCGGCCAGCTCGTGGGCGAGCACCGGCACCTCGACGCCGAACAGCGGGGTCCGCACGCGCGTGCCCACCCGCCCGGCGTGGCGGCCGTCGCCGGGGTGGGCGACGAGCGCCACGCAGGCCGCGAGCAGCTCCGGGCGGGTGGTCTCGACCTCCAGATCCTCGAAGCGCAGCCGGCAGGCGATCCCGTCCACCTCGCGGTCCTCCAGCTCCGCCTGGGCGACCGCGGTGGCGAAGGTGGGGTCCCACAAGGTCGGCGCCTGCGCCTGGTAGGCCTCGCCGCGGGCGAGCGCGCGCAGGAAGCCTCGCTGCGCGACGCGCCGCGCGCGCTCCCCGATGGTCGCGTACGTCCGGGTCCAGTCGACCGACAGCCCGAGCCGCCGCCACAGCGCCTCGAACGCCCGCTCGTCCTCGGCGGTGAGCTGGTGGCACAGCGCCACGAAGTTCGGCCGCGACACCCGCACCGGCTCCCGGCCCGGCCGGGCCGGCGGGGTGAAGCCGGGGTCGTAGGGCAGCGTGGGGTCGCAGCGGACCCCGTAGCGGCGCTCGACCAGGCGCTCGGTGGGCAGGCCGTTGTCGTCCCAGCCCATCGGGTAGAACACCGCGTGTCCGCGCATGCGCTGGAAGCGGGCGAGCACGTCGGTGTGGGTGTAGGAGAAGCAGTGCCCCACGTGCAGCGCGCCGCTGACCGTCGGCGGCGGCGTGTCGATCGCGTACACCTGCTCGCGGCTCGCCCGCCGGTCGAACCGGTAGACGCCCGCCTCCTCCCAGCGCGCCGCCCACTTCGCCTCGAGCCCGTCGGGGGTCGGCCGCTCGGGGATCGCCGGCCGTGCCGCCTGGTCCTGCCGTCCGGTCGTGGTCATGGATGCCACCCTCGTGTCGGGCCGGCGGGGAGCCCGCCGGTCAGCCGCGCAGCTCGGCGAGCTGCGCGTCGACCTTGCCCAGCGCCTCGGACACCTCCGTGACACGGCGGCGGGCCTTGGCGACGACGCCCTCGGGTGCGCGCTCGACGAAGGCGGGGTTGTCCAGCTTGCGCTCGGCGCGGTCCAGCTCGGCGACCAGCCGCTCGCGCTCGCGCGCGAGCCTGGCCAGCTCCTCGTCCAGGTCCAGCATCCCCGCCAGCGGCAGGTGCAGCTCCGCGCCGGCCGCGAGCAGCTTGGCCGAGCCGGCCGGGGCGGTCCCGCCGGCCGCGGCGGGCTGCCGCGGCGCGAGCACCCGGACCGGGCCCAGGCGGGCGAGCGTGGCCAGGCTCCCGGCCTGCTCGGCGAACAGCTCGCCCTGCCCGCGGTCGGCCGGCACGATCGTCAGCTCGGGGCGGCGCGACGGCGGGACCTGGTGCGCCGCGCGGAAGCGGCGGACCGCGCCGATCGCCTCCTGGAGCACGGCCATGCGCCGCTCGGCGTCGGGGTCCAGGTGCTCGGGCCGGGCGGCCGGCCAGGGCCCGAGCGTGATCGTCTCGGCGCCGGTGAGGGCGCGGCCCAGCTCCTCGGTGACGAACGGCATGATCGGGTGCAGCAGGCGCAGGACGGCGTCGAGCGCGAACGCGAGCACCGCCGCCGCGTCCCGCGCCCGCGCCGGCTCGCCGGCCAGCCGCGGCTTGGCCAGCTCGATCGCCCAGTCGGCCAGCTCGCTCCAGGTGAACGAGAACAGCAGCCGGGCGGCCTCGGCGGGGTCGAACGCCTCGTAGGCCTCGGTGGCCGCCGCGCGGGTGCGCTCCAGCCGCGACAGCAGCCAGCGGTCGGCGAGGTCCCGCTCCCCCGCGGCCGGCAGCCCGCCGGCGACCCGGTCCAGGGCGCCGTCCGGCGCCGCGCCGATGACGAACCGCACCGCGTTCCACAGCTTGTTGGCGAAGTTGCGGGCGCCCTCGACCCACTCCTCGGCGAGCGGCACGTCGCCGCCGGGGTTGGCGCCGCGCAGCAGCGCGAACCGGGTGGCGTCGGTGCCGTACCGGTCCATCAGCTCCAGCGGGTCGATGACGTTCCCGGCCGACTTGGACATCTTGCGCCCGTTGGCGTCGCGTACCATGCCGTGCAGCGCGACCACCCGGAACGGGGTCGGCGGCCGGAACTGGCAGCCGAACATCATCATCCGGGCGACCCAGAAGAACAGGATGTCGTACCCGGTGACCAGCACCGAGGTCGGGTAGAACGCGCGCAGGTCCTCGGTCTCGGCCGGCCAGCCGAGCGTCGACAGCGGCCACAGCGCGCTGGAGAACCAGGTGTCGAGCACGTCCTCGTCCTGCCGCAGCGTGCCGCCGCCGCAGGTCGCGCAGGCCTCCGGCGCGCCGCGGGCGACGGTCACGTGCCCGTCGGGGCAGTACCAGGCGGGGATGCGGTGTCCCCACCAGATCTGCCGGGACACGCACCAGTCGCGGATGCTCTCCATCCAGGCGAAGAACTCCTTGGCGAAGCGGTCGGGCACGATCCGCGTCTCGCCGCCGCGGACCGCGTCCATCGACCTGGCCGCCAGCGGCCCGGTGCGCACGAACCACTGCAGCGACAGCCGCGGCTCGACCTCGGTGCGGCAGCGGTAGCAGTGCCCCACGGAGTGGGGCGCCTCGCGGACCTCGCCGAGCAGACCCTGGTCGGCGAGCGCCTGCTTGACCGCGACGCGCGCGGCGAAGCGGTCCAAGCCCTCGAAGCGGCCGCCGCTGGCGTTGACCGTCGCCGTCTCGGTGAGCACCTCCACCGCCGGCAGCCCGTGGCGTCGGGCGATCTCGTAGTCGTTGGGGTCGTGCGCGGGGGTCACCTTGACTGCGCCGGTGCCGAACCCGGTCTCCACGGCGGCGTCCGCCACGACCGGGACCGGGCGATCGACCAGCGGCAGGCGCACCGTGCGCCCGACCAGGCCGGCGTAGCGCGGGTCGTCGGGGTGGACCGCGACCGCGGTGTCGCCCAGCATCGTCTCCGCGCGCGAGGTCGCGACCTCGATCCAGCGGGGGCCGCCCGCCGGGGGCGGGTCAAGCGGGTAGCGCAGGATCGCCAGCTCGCCGGGGACCTCCTCGTGCTCGACCTCGATGTCCGACAGGGCCGTCAGGCAGCGCGGGCACCAGTTGATGATCCGCTGGCCCCGGTAGAGCAGGTCCTGCTCGTAGAGGCTGACGAACACCTCGCGAACCGCCGCGGACAGGCCCTCGTCCATGGTGAAGCGCTCGCGGGTCCAGTCGACCGAGGCGCCCAGCCGGCGCATCTGCCCGAGGATCCGCCCGCCGGAGTCCGCCTTCCACGCCCACACGCGCTCGACGAAGCGCTCCCGCCCGAGGTCGAAGCGGGTCAGCCCCTCCTTGGCCAGCTCGCGCTCGACCACGTTCTGGGTCGCGATGCCCGCGTGGTCCATGCCCGGCAGCCACAGGACCTCGTCGCCGCGCATCCGGTGGAAGCGCGCCAGGTAGTCCTGGAACGCCTGGTCGAGCGCGTGGCCGATGTGCAGCACGCCGGTGACGTTGGGCGGTGGCAGGACGATCGAGAAGCGCGGCCGGTCCGAGCCGGCGTCGGCGGTGAACCAGCCGCGGTCGAGCCAGCGCTGGATCGTCGGGCCCTCGACCGCGCCGGGGTCGTAGGCCTTCGGCAGGACGGGGCGGGCGGAGGTCTGGGTCACGGGTGCTCCTTGGAGCGCGACAGGGCCCGGTCAGGGCGGGACCGGGACGGCACGAGCGTGGTGGAGGCCGGTCCTGCGGCGTGGCCGCCGGACGAGGGCAGGACGGAGCTAGACCCGTACTCGCAGGGCCGAGGCGGTGTGCGCTGCCAGCGTGGCCGCGAAGGTGCTCACGTCACCGACCGATCTCGTCGAGGCCGTCGAAGCCGACGGGGTGGCACCGCCAAGGGTACGCACCGGCGGGAGCCGCGCTCAACCCGGACGGATCGGGAAGGCCGGGCGGGGGCGGTGCGGCAGGGGCCGCCGGGCGGGGGCGCGGCGGCCGGTCAGGCGGAGCGCTCGCGGCGGGCGCGGTGCTCGGCGACGGGCTCCCGGTCGCGCGGGACCAGCGTCGGGTTCACGCCGCGGCTCACCACGTCCGCGCCGATCACGCAGCGACGGACGTCGCTGCGTGAGGGCAGGTCGTACTGGACCTCCAGCAGGACCTCCTCGAGGATCGCGCGCAGCCCGCGGGCGCCCGTGCCGCGCAGGATCGCCTGGTCGGCGACGGCCTCGAGCGCGTCGTCGGAGAACTCCAGCTCGACGTTGTCGAACTCGAACAGCTTGGCGTACTGCTTGACCAGCGCGTTCTTCGGCTCACGGAGGATGCGCACGAGCGCCTCCTTGTCCAGCGAGTGGATCGAGCTGATCACCGGCAGCCGGCCGATGAACTCGGGGATCAGCCCGTACTTCAGCAGGTCCTCGGGGAGCACCTTGGCGAGCACCTCGCCGACGTCGGAGTTGCCGATGCGCCGCAGCTCGGCGCCGAAGCCGATGCCCTTGCGGCCGATGCGCGACTCGATGATCTTCTCCAGGCCCGCGAACGCGCCGCCGCAGATGAACAGCACGTTGGTGGTGTCGATCTGGATGAACTCCTGATGGGGGTGCTTGCGGCCGCCCTGGGGCGGGACGCTGGCGGTGGTGCCCTCCAGGATCTTCAGCAGCGCCTGCTGCACGCCCTCGCCGGAGACGTCGCGGGTGATCGAGGGGTTCTCCGACTTGCGGGCGATCTTGTCGATCTCGTCGATGTAGATGATCCCGGTCTCGGCCTTCTTGACGTCGTAGTCAGCCGCCTGGATCAGCTTGAGCAGGATGTTCTCGACGTCCTCGCCGACGTAGCCGGCCTCGGTGAGGGCGGTGGCGTCCGCGATCGCGAACGGGACGTTGAGCATCTTGGCCAGGGTCTGCGCGAGCAGCGTCTTCCCGCAGCCGGTGGGGCCGAGCAGGATGATGTTGGACTTCTGCAGCTCGACGTCGCCGGA
>Ga0126377_10000333_pt1 | contig 28043 bp, 30 predicted proteins | sample PanSoiMetPlot_22_FD_92647 | JGI IMG/M metagenome (GOLD analysis project Ga0126377, IMG submission 92647) | Tropical forest soil microbial communities from Panama - MetaG Plot_22 | ecosystem: Environmental > Terrestrial > Soil > Tropical forest > Bulk soil | place: Panama | collected 2016-02-17 | reverse complement strand
TCCTACATGGCTGGACCGAAAGGCTTCACGCCGAAAGCTAAGATGGACATGGACGGCGTCCAGAAAGTCCTCGAGCTGCGGAGCGTGTACGGCGAGCCGAAGAAGGCTCTCACCGACCCGATGAAGTACTATGATTCGAGGTACTACGACGCGGCCATGAGGTGAGCAGCGTTCCTGAGCGGCTACTTTTGCTGACAAGGTTGGCACAATTCTCCCGAATTTTAGGCTGCACTAAAGATTGGTGAGAAGGTGATCCGATGGCGCATGTCACGTATCAAATCGTCCGGCACGACGACGGCTGGGCGTACACGGTCAACGGCGTATTCTCGGAATCATATCCGACCCACGCTGAGGCCCTCGCGGCGGCGCGCATCGCTGCGGTCGAGCAGCGCGTGCCGGGCCACACAGAGGTCATCGAATACGAGGACGAGAACGGACACTGGCACACTGAAACAGCATCCGGTCGCGATCGTCCGGAGACCGACGTCCAAGATACGAATTGAACCCGCCAACCAAATTCGACCCGGTCATCAATCTCACGACCGCGTCGAGTTTGGCAGCGCCACCGACTTCAACACGGCGTTTGCTGGGATGCTGCGGGGGCGCACCGAGGTGCTGGTGGTGAGCAACGAGCCGTTCCACCAGCTGCACGTCGGCCGGATCATCGATTTTTTTGGCGAAGAACCGGATCGCTGGCATGTTCCAGACCAAGGAGAGCGTGGCCGCCGGCCGCCGCGCGGTGTTTGGTAGAGTTCCTCAACTGGGCTCAAGTTGTACACCAGTTAGGTTGAATGACTTGCTAGTCTCTCGATCAAACGACGTCACGATCTACGCTAAGGATGGCAGCACTGCAGAAGCTGGAGAACGCCTTCGCGGCCAGCAAGCTGCGGTTCTTCAGCAAAAATCAAAGTTGAAGCCGCCAGAAACGGATCTGTTTGCGGATGGCGATGCTTATGAAAACTATGTAGGGCGCTGGAGCCGCCCCATTTGGTCATAAGTTCCTCGAGTGGCTCTCCCCGTCGCCCGGACTTCGCTGGGTTGATGTTGGATGTGGCACGGGCGCGCTTACCGAGATCGTGCTTGCGAAGGCCGATCCCATTAAAGTTGTAGGAGTTGAACCTTCCGAGGGGTTCCTGCGATTGGCACGAGCACACATCAAGGACCGGCAAGTAAACTTTTGCATCGGAGACGCCCAATCATTGCCGCTACGGGACCACGAAGCGGATGTAGTCGTTTCCGGCCTGGTCCTGAATTTCATACCTGACAAGAGACGCGCCCTGGCTGAGATGAAGCGAATAATTGTGCCGGGTGGCACGCTTGCGCTGTACGTTTGGGACTACGCAGGCGAGATGCAGCTCATGCGTTATTTTTGGAACGCCGCTAGCGAGTCCTTTCCCGAGGCGCTTCTCGGATTGCAGGCCTGAGCCGCTCGCCGACCTGTTCCGTGCCGTCGGTCTACGTTCCATTGGGACTTGCTGCCTCACGATGAAGCCAGTCGGAGAGCCGGATGCGGGAAATCCGCACGTCCGGTTCGATGTCGCTCGACCTGCCGACCCTGTTTACCGACTTCGAAGACTACTGGTCTCCATTTCTTGGGGGCCAAGGCCCCGCCGGAACCTATTGCGTCTCGTTATCTGAGGATGATCGCGAGCGTCTGCGGCGGCACTTGAAGAGCGTTCTGCCTTTGAATGCAGACGGCAGCCTTAACTTGATCGCGAGGGCCTGGGCGGTTCGAGGAAATACGTAGCAACCAACCGCCACAGGGAAGGATTGCAATCGGTGTTATTGCTGCGGTTCATGAGTCCGGTCGCCATCATTGATCTCGCAGGGTTTATCTTCAAAAGACGGCCCATCCGGCTCCTATGATCGCAATAGCTTACGGGCGGATTTCAAAAGGCCCGCCCGCCTAGCGCCGCCGCCCTCACACCGCTATTTAGGCTATTGTTGCCTAGCTATCGGATAGGTGCCGAATGCCATCGCGTGTGCAGCGCGAGCGCAGAGACCGCCGCCGCGCTCTCACAGTGCTCGCCGGCAGCGCTGATGGTGTCACCGAAGCGCTTATGCTTGCACGCGGCTTCACCATCCCACTGCTGGTCGAGTTGATCCATGCCGGGCTCGCGAGCGCAACGATCGATCGCGTGATCGCCGGCGGGCGGACGCTTAACGTTGTTCGCTTGAAGATCACAGACGTAGGACGGCAAGAGCTGGCGGGGCGCGCAGGGTGACAGCGCAATCGCTGATCCTCAAACGCGCGTCCGCCTCGCGGTCGTCCGGCGAGTGGAACGATGACGACTTCGATGTGCTCGCCGACGGCGCCATGGTCGGCCGCATCTTCAAGGCCGACGCGGTGCCGATGGGGATGCCGTCGATGTGGACGTTAGCCTTCGGGCATCACGAAGATCGGACACCGACGCACGGCTACGCTGCGGCCCTGGCTATGACCGCGTTCGCCAAAGCTGGCGGCGGCAGTGACGTGCGAGTCTGCAAGTTCCATTTCACTGCCGCGGCGTATGCAAGAGGCCCCGCGGGCTTGACGGGGAAATCGAACATTTCGTGATGGCCATCATATCGCGGTTGCGCGTGTGGTGGCGCAGAGAGCTTGCAGTCGGTGCGGGCACCCGATATCGATCACGGGAGTAGAAAAACGCCGCCGTCGGCGGATCACCTCCGGCAAAGAGGATGCAGGCCAGACGCCTATGCCGCGTCATACGACGCGTCGCGGTGCTGCCGCCAGAGGAGGAGGACCGCATCATGCAGGCGGCGGTCGAGTTCGTCCCGGCGTGTGTCACCGCGATCGCCGCCTAATGGGGCAGAAAAGGACCGAAGCAAATCTCGACGCCGCTCACGCCCGCCCATCGTCCGTTCTGCACCGTTCCTCAAGGTGAGAGTGATCACTTCCGGATGAAAAAACCCGCCGGCGTAATGCCGGCGGGCGTCTGCTGAGACGGAGAGGTGTTGAGCGGGCGTTGGATTTTAGTCCCAGTCGTCTTCTTGGTTAGCGTCGTCTTGTTCGTCCTCCAGCTCGTCGTCCTCCTGTTGGACTTGTTGCTCGCTCAGCTCTGAGTCGCCCTCATCGTCATCGACACACTGGATTTTTTTAACAAAGCGATTGCGGACCAACGGGGAAGCGCGAGCAAACGACCCTTTCAGCGTGAGCGCCTTCTTCCACTGCCTCATCAGCATGGCAAGCGCTTCGCTGTCCTGCGCGGACAAAGGCGAGATCGACGAAACTCGCTTCGGCGGCGCCTTCTTGCTGCCGCCTACCACCTTGGCTTTCGGCGCACTCTTGCGCTTCGCGATTTCCTTGATCTTGGCGAGCTGCGCCTTGGCTCCTGTCTCCTTCGCGATTTGCAACAGCTTAGACTGTTTCTTGTCGAGCCCCTCCTCCTTCGCCTTCTCCTTGGCTTCCTCGGAGATGCGCGCGATCTTCCCTAAACGGCGCACCTTGTCTCGGGTAAGGCCGAGGGCTTTCGCGGCCCGGCTGATGCCGAGGTCGTGCGGCTGTTTCCCGCCGGGGTGCGCAAGTTGCCCACCCTTTGCGCTGTCCAGGACAATCTGGGCTAATTCTGTCATATCCTCGGCGTACTGAAGAGGCGTGAGCTCTGCACGGATCCCGTTCTCAATGAGTTGTAAGACGCGAGCATCAGTTTTATCGGCGTCCACAATATAGGCATTGATGTACTTCCGTCCCCGAGTTTTCGCGGCTTCCAGCCGGTGACGCCCGGCAACGAGAGCCAATACGGTCGCACCTAAAGTATTCTTTGTACGCCTGACCCAGATCGGCGTGCGGAGTCCCCATTCTTCCATTGATGCGGCGATAGCCTTGACCTTCTCACGGTCAAGATCACGGTGCTTGCCAAACACCCTCACGTCGCTGACAAGCACTTTCTCGAACGCTTGCGGCAAGTCTTTGAAAGCAGCGGTGCTCTCTAAGTGAGCTTTGCCTTTGCCCTTCTTGCGAGCCTGCTCGCGATGCTTACGGGGCTTTGATTTCTTCCTCATCTTCTACCTCGTCTATGTTCTGGTGTGCCGATGTGGCACCGCCTACGAGGATCCTTTACAAGTCTCGGAAACTGTACCGGTGAGCACGCTAGCAGCCGGCAGCTTATCGACGTTAGCCGGGGTCGCCGGCCATCATCAGCCCGAACTGCATACTCAGCAGCGGTCAGCGTCACTGTTTTGGGGATCGATCGTGGCGCTCGCGGCTGCTGCACCTCATAATTATGTGCTCCTAAATTGTATGCTGCTAACTAGTAGGTGATAAACAGCCTCCTATCACATAATAATGCGGAGGCGGCGTTCAAGGATCCCCGCCATGGCCCTTCGTTCAACCCGACCCTACCAGCCCGATGCGCTGGAATGCGCGATCTTGCTGCTGCTGTTAATGCAGCCGAAGGAACGAACCCGCGCCAGGGTCGCCGAGATCACACTGAAACGGCTCTGGCAGCGCCGTCGGCTGGGGGACGAGTTCTTGCGCGAGGTTCAAGAGTGGCTGTTTCGGGCAGGGTGGGCGCTGTTCTATGCCGGTACCACTTTCGGTCTCGTCAGAACAAAGTCCGTGGAGGGCTGGCCACGGGTGACGTCCAAGGACCTTGAGGCTGAGCTAGAAAAGGTCGTGCGTGGCCGGTTCGACTTCAATCGTCACTACCACTTGCTGCTCAATAGCGAGACCGAGGAATAAGGGGCACGATTTCGGGAGCCCAGAGACACCCCTGTCAGAGCGCTTCGGTTAGAGGATTGCGGCTCGCTTTCCGGATGGGCGGATGGACGGCACGGCGACGCCAATGGCCGTGACACTTGTCGAGCGATTGCATTCTCGAAAGAGCGCCAGCGAGATGAAGGCAATCGCCCTGATCGCGAGGCGTGTCGGGTCGCGTCCATAACGCAGGCGGCCCCCTCGGCGCACTTGCTGTCAGTGGCGGGGCTGTTTTGCTCACGAAGCCGGTGCGGAACCGTCCAAGGCGGACGGCCGGTCACTCTCCGCACGGGGGCGCGCTGGACTAGGCAAAAACCATTCGACGACTTGGCGCAGCAATCGTCGATCGAAGCGACAATCTCCCCCTCGCCGTCAGCGGATCTCGAACTTGTAAATGCGGTGCGGGCTAATTTTCGGAGACCCGCTATGAAGAACAAATTGTCGCCTGAGGTGAATATTTCAGCACCAAAGACTCGGCGTTCGACCGCCCTCTCCCACCTCCGACCGATCCCGCGCCGCGGTTTGTCGCGCGTCGAGAGCGCGATTTACGTAGGCGTTTCGCCGACCCTGTTCGACCAAATGGTGAAGGATGGTAGGATGCCAGCACCCAAGGCATAAACGGTCGGGTAGTGTGGGATCTTCGGGCACTCGATGAAGCGTTCGAAGCCCTGCCGGATGAGCATGGACGCAAAGGAAGCAACACCGAATACTCAGCTTGGGAGGTGACATAATGAAGATTCGGATCACCAATCGGAGCGGCGCGTCCAAGCTCAGATTCTTACTCCAAGAGCGACTGCCGAGCGGTGCAATGCGCATCCGCTTCCGCCGGAAGGGCTTGCCAACGATCACGTTGAACGCTCCGCCGGGCACCGACGGGTTCATGAAGGAATACCTGGCCGCCCTCGAAGGCAACGCAGAGCCCTTACCCAAGCGGCTTCAACGACGGCAGCAGGCAGCCGCCGGAACATTGCGCTGGTTGATCATGCAGTACTACGGGTCCGCCGAGTTCAAGCGGCTAGAGGCTCACACCCAACATGTTCGCCGACTAGTCCTTGATAAACTCTGCCGGAGCACGGACGCCAATGGGATCCGTCGTGGCGATAAGCCATATGCGCAAATGGAACCGCGCAATGTGCGCGCCCTCCGAGACGAGAGGGCAGAGACCCCCGAAGCAGCGAATCAGATCGTAAAGTTGCTGCGGCAGGTGTTTGGGTATGCCGTTATTGCCGAACTGGCCAAGTCCAATCCGGCCAAGGAAGTCCCCTACCTGAGAAGCGGCTCCGAAGGATTTCACAGCTGGACAATTGATGAGGTTCACCAATTTGAGGGCCGCCACCCCATCGGCACGAAAGCGCGCCTTGCGCTCGCACTCATGCTCTACACCGGGCAGCGCCGTTCGGACATCATCCAGTTCGGGCGCCAGCATGTAAAGAACGGATGGCTAAAGATCACGCAGCAAAAAAACAGAAACTGGGCACCCATCACCATCGAGATCCCTATCCTGCCTGAGCTGCAGAACATCATCGATGCTTCGCCATGTGGGGATCTTACGTTCTTGGTGACCGAATTCGGGCGGCCATTTACATCCAACGGGTTCGGTAATTGGTTCCGTGATCGTTGTATCGAGGCGGGTGTGCCAGGTCGCGCGCACGGGCTTCGTAAGGCGATGGCGACGCGGTTGGCTGAGCGAGGGGCGACCGACCGCGAGATCATGGCCGTCACCGGGCATCAGACCTCGAAGGAAGTGGACCGTTATACGAAAGCTGCCCGACGGAGAGTGCTCGCAGAGAGCGCGATGGCGCGGATGGCCAGTACGAAAATCGAACGGAAGTGATCCACGCGTGACATTGTCTCCCGCACGTGGATCACTTGTAGCTTCTAACCAGTTGATTTGTATGTGTCGAGCGTCCTGGGTGGTGCCCAGGGGCGGAATTGAACCACCGACACCTGCATTTTCAGTGCAGTGCTCTACCAACTGAGCTACCTGGGCGCAGCCCCCGCGGCGACGGCGGACGAAGGAGCGCGGGGTTTATAGAGGCTCGATTTCCCTCTGTCCAGAAGAGCCGCGCGCCGTCGCAGCTCGCACTCAAGATGCCTCGTGACCGGATGTTGCGGCCGGCGCGCCATCCTCGTCCTCTTCTTCCTTGACGGGCACCGCATAAACCCCACTGAGCCAACGGTTGAGGTCGACATCGGCGCAGCGCCGGCTGCAGAACGGGCGGAATGTTTCGACCGCCGGCTTGCCGCAGATCGGGCAGGGCTTGCTGCAAATATCGCGCTCGGACATGACCTGCCATATGGTGATGGCTGCGCGCGGCGCCAGGCGTCACACCACGTTGAGCCAACCGGCACGGATCGGATAGCCCTCCCCGGACAAGAGCGTGGTCACTTCGTAGAGCGGAAGGCCGACCACGTTGGTGTAGGAGCCGACGATCTTGACGATGAAGCTGCCAGCGATGCCTTGCGCCGCGTAACCGCCGGCTTTGCCGCGCCATTCACCCGAGGCGAGATAGGTCTCAATGTCGTCTTCCGAAAGCCGCTTAAAGCGCACGCGGGTCTCGACCAAGCGCTGCCGGTAGGTCTCTTTCGGCGTGACCAGGCAGATGCCGGTGTGGACGCGATGATTGCGGCCGGAGAGCAGGCGCAAGCATTGGGAGGCTTCGTCGACCAGCTCGGGTTTGGGCAGGATGCGCCGGCCCACCGCCACCACCGTGTCGGCCGCGAGGATATAGGCTCCCTGGAGGTCCTCATCGGCACGCACGAGATCGAGCGCGACCTCGGCCTTGGCGCGGGCGAGCCGCGTGGCGCAAGCGCGCGGCAATTCTCCGCGCCGCGGTGTCTCGTCGACATTGGCGGGACGCAGCGCGTCGGGTTCGATGCCGGCTTGGTTGATGAGCGTGACCCGGCGGGGAGAGCCCGAAGCGAGCACGAGCTTGGGACGGCCGATCATGTTTGTGACTGCGTGGGTGTGGCCGTGAGTCTCGAGAACCACAGCTATTTGAATCGATAGGTGATGCGACCTTTGGTCAAATCGTATGGCGTCATTTCGACCAGAACCTTGTCGCCGGCCAAAACACGAATCCGGTTCTTGCGCATACGGCCGGCGGTGTGGGCGATGATCTCATGTTCGTTTTCGAGCTTCACCCGGAACGTGGCATTCGGAAGCAACTCCGTCACCACACCGGGAAATTCCAACAGTTCTTCCTTTGCCATCCGCTACCTTGGCGTTTCGGAAAAGCGGGCGCGCGGCACCGCCCGAAGCGGCGCAAGCTAGCGGAATCACCGCCCCCGGACAACTGGCGAGTTCGGTATCACTCGTTCGCTGGCTGACCCGGAGAGAAGCGCTCTCTGATCCGTCGCAGCAACTGATCGCGTACATCTCGATACGCGTTCAGGCGCTGCTCGCGGCTGCCTTCGATCGCGGTCGGATCCGCCGTCGGCCAGTACTCGATGTTGGCCGCGAGCGTTCGCGTCAACTCGAGCGCCTTGTGATGCGCTTCCGGCGAAAGCGTGACGATCAAATCGAAGTTCAGTCCCTCCAAGTCGTCGAGCTCTTCGAACGTGATGGGCCGATGCGCGCTGATATCGATGCCGATCTCTTCCATTGCCGCGGCGGCGAAAGCGTCAAGTTCGCCTTTGCGCACCCCGGCCGAGCCGACGTAGAGCGAGGTGCCGAGCATTTGCTTAAGCAGCGCGGCCGCCATGGGTGAGCGTACGGAATTGAGCCCACAGGCGAAGAGTACCGCCTGCGGCCGCGATACCTGCGATCGCTTTATCCCTTCCAATGCAGCACGCAGATCAACGTGAACAAGCGGCGCGCGGTATCGAAATCGAGCGTCACCTTACGTGACAGTCGCTCCATCAGGAGCTTGGAGCCTTCGTCGTGAAGCGCACGCCGGCCCATGTCGAGCGCCTCGATGCGATCGGGGGTCGCGGTACGAATTGCGGCGTAATAGCTGTCGCAGACCGTGTAATAGTCCTTCACCACCCGCCGCAGCGGCGATAGCGACAGAAGATGCGCCACCACCGGCGTGCCGTCGGCGCGGCGTATGTCGAACACGAGCCGCGCGCCGGTAATACTCAAGTGCAATGCAAATGGTCCCTCCTCGTCGTTCGGAGCAAAATTATTGTCTTCGAGCAGATCGTAGATGGCGACTGCACGCTCGTGCTCGACGTCGGGATTGGAGCGGCCGATGGAGGCTTCATCGAGCGTGACCGCAACGAGGCGGCTCTTCTTGCGAAGTGACGCGCGCGGCGGGCGTGTCATTGCGGGTTGAAGCGCATCTTCACCGAGCGGGCATGCGCCTCGAGCCCTTCGGCCTCGCCCAGCGCAATGGCGGCGGGGCCAAGCGCACGCAACTGATCGGGCCCGCATTTGAGGATCGAGGTGCGCTTCATGAAGTCGAGCACGCCCAATCCGGAAGAGAACCTAGCCGAGCGCGCGGTGGGCAGCACGTGGTTCGAGCCGCCGATATAATCGCCGATCGCCTCCGGTGTGTGCGCTCCGAGGAAAATCGCCCCGGCGTTGCGGATGCGGGAGGCGAGATGCTCGGCCGTCTCGCTCGCGATCTCGAGATGTTCCGGCGCGATGGCGTCGACGAGAGCCACGGCCTCTTCGAGTGCGCCGACGAGGATGACGGCACCGAAATCGCGCCAGGAGGCCGCGGCGACGGATGCGCGCGGCAAGGAGCGAAGTTGCGCGTCCACTGTCTTCTCCACGTTATCCGCGAGCGCGGCGTCATCCGTGATCAGGATCGACTGGGCGCTCGCGTCGTGCTCGGCCTGCGCCAACAGATCGGCGGCGATCCAGTCGGCATGGCCGGTTTTGTCCGCGAGGATCAAGACTTCCGAAGGCCCGGCAATCATGTCGATGCCGACCTTGCCGAAGACGAGACGCTTGGCCGCCGCGACATAGGCATTGCCGGGGCCGACGATTTTTGCGACCGGCGCGATCGTCTCGGTGCCGTATGCCAAGGCGGCGATGGCTTGCGCGCCGCCCACGCGATAGATCTCGTCGATGCCGGCAAGCTTTGCCGCCGCCACCACCAGCGGGGCGAGCTTGCCCTGCGGCGCAGGCACCGCCATGACCAGCCGCGGGACGCCGGCGACCTTTGCCGGCACGGCGTTCATCAGCACCGAGGACGGATAGGCGGCGCTGCCTCCTGGTACGTAGAGGCCGACAGCCTCGATGGCGCTCCAGCGCGATCCAAGCTCGACGCCCAGAGGATCGATGAAGTGATCGTCGGCCGGAAGCTGCCGGCGGTGATGGGCCTCGATCCGGTCGCGAGCGAGCGCGAGCGCATCGAGCGCGCGGGCGTCGCAGGCCGCATGGGCAGCATCGATCTCGTAGGCGGTGAGCTTGAGTCCCGCTTGCTCGAGATCGAAGCCGTCGAAGCGGCGCGTGAGTTCAATCAAGGCGCGGTCGCCGCGAGCGGCGACATCGGCAATGATCGCGCGCGCGGCCGCCTCGACATCGGCGGATACTTCACGCTTGGTGGCGAGAAAGGCGCGGAAACGCTCGGCAAAATCGGGGGTGCGGCGGTCGAGGCGGATCGGCATGGCCCTGTCCTACCGGACCCCACGGGCCGGATCCGCGGTCAATGGCTTGGCCCGCAGGGGCCGTCAACCCCGCAGGTCAGGCGTTTCGTCGGTGTGGATTGGCCGCGCGGTCGCCGGCCACGAAGGGCCGAGATCGGCGAGCTCGCATTCCAGGCATTCGACCTCGAGCCGCAGCGTTCCCCCTCCCGAGAAAATGAGCTTCACGACTCCGGCAGGCGGATCGGTCTCGGCAAATTCGACCGCGAGCAGGTTGAGCACTGCGGCTTTTCCGGCCGGGTCCACGTTGCGGCACTTGCAGCAATTGACGCGCTCGAAGCGCAGCGCCGAGCGGCAGCGCCTGAGTTCGGGTTTTGTCCCCTCGGCCGAGAGCCAATCGAAGCGGCTCAGGGCGACCACGACGCGCTTTTCTTGGGGGCGCCAGATGACGTCGCAGACCTTGACCAGCGCATCCTGCAGATGGGTGGAAACGACCTCGAGATCGTCCCGGTCGACGGCGACGAATTTCACCGGCTCCATGGCGCGCGCTCCCTTGCACCGACATTTTCGATGCTGTCAGGGTAATTAGGAAGCACTCTGCTGTGGCGCAAGCGGGGCAGCGCCTCCATGCGGTCGAGACGATGGGGGGCTAGAACGACACGCAAGCCGGCCGCACGATCATGACGACCGAGTGCTGCTTGAAGCGCCGCTTATAGATGGCGGCGATCTCGTTGAGCCGGGCAATGTCGACCTGGCCGGGCAGCACGATCTGCACGAGCTTGCTGGGCTCGCGAACGATCCTGTTGCTCGCCTCATCCCGCCACTCCCCGGCGGCATTCATCACGGTGAGACCCTTGGGGAAGCGGGAAAAAATCTCGTTGTCGAGAAAACGACTCCACTCGGCTTCGTTCACGCCGAGGCGGCCGCCGATGTTACGACCGAACATCAGCTCGGCGACTTGGGTCGAGTGTTGGTCGCCGAGACAATCCACCAACTGCGCGTCGGCACTGCCGCTAAGCGCAAGGACGAGAGTCAACGCCGAAACCGCGCACCATGGTCCCCTCCCCCGCAAGCGGCAGTGGGAGCAGATCGAGCTTGCCGCTCGCGCTCGCTCCATTTCGTCGAAATCTACACTATCCGCTGATGCGCTCGATGGCGGCGCCGCAGGCCGCGAGCTTGTCCTCGAGCCGCTCGAAGCCGCGGTCGAGATGATAGACGCGGTTGACGATGGTCTCGCCCTCGGCCGCAAGCGCCGCAATGACGAGCGAGACCGAGGCACGCAGATCGGTGGCCATCACCGGCGCACCCTTGAGCATGCTCACGCCCTCGATGGTCGCGCATTCCCCGTCGAGCTGGATGTGCGCCCCGAGCCGCACCAGCTCCTGCACGTGCATGAATCGGTTCTCGAAAATGGTTTCGGTGATGCGCGAGATTCCCTCGGCGCGCGTCATCAGCGCCATCAGCTGCGCCTGCAGATCCGTGGGGAAGCCGGGGAACGGCGAGGTGGTGACATCGACGGGGGCGAGGCCTGCGCCGTTGCGCTCGATGCGCACGCCGCGATTGCTGGCGCTGATCGTAACGCCGGCGCGTACGAGCACGTCGAGCGCCGCCTGCAGCAACTCGGCGCGTGCATTCTCCAGGAGCACATCGCCTCCGGTCATCGCGACGGCCATGGCGTAGGTGCCGGTCTCGATGCGGTCGGGCAGCACGCGGTGGCGCGCGCCGTCGAGCTTCGCCACGCCCTCGACCACGATGCGCGAACTACCCGCGCCGCTGATTTTGGCGCCCATCTTGTTGAGGCAATCCGCGACGTCGGTGATCTCCGGCTCGCGCGCCGCGTTCTCGATCACGCTCGTGCCGCGGGCGAGCGAGGCCGCCATCAGCGCCGTGTGCGTGCCACCGACCGTCACCTTGGGAAATTTGATCTCGCCGCCCTTGAGGCCATTTCTGGCGCGGGCGATGACATAGCCGCGATCGATCTCGATATCGGCGCCCAAACATTCGAGCGCCATGATCAGAAGGTCGACCGGCCGCGTCCCGATCGCGCAGCCGCCCGGCATCGACACGCGCGCTTCGCCCATGCGCGCCACCAGCGGGGCGACCACCCAGAAGCTTGCCCGCATGCGGGACACGAGCTCATACGGAGCCGTGGTGTCGACGATATTGGCGGCTGAGATGTGCAGCGTCTGCCCGTCGTATTGGGTTTCCCCGACGCGCTTGCCGCTGACCATGATGTCGACGCCGTGATTGCCCAGGATGCGCTGGAGCAGATTGACGTCGGCCAGCCGCGGGACATTGTCGAGAATGAGCGTCTTGTCGGTGAGCAGGCTCGCGATCATCAACGGCAAGGTGGCATTCTTTGCGCCGGAGATCGGAATCGTTCCTTTGAGCCTGTGGCCGCCGTGAATGCGAATGCGATCCATGCCGCTCCTCTTGATCCGCAAAGGCGCCAGGAAACGCGGCAACCCTCGTCGCGAGGTTTGAGCCGCACGGCGCGTCTAGCGCTCATTCTTCCCGACAATTCCGGCGGAATCGTGGGACTGGCCGCCTGCTGACTCCGAAGGCGCGGCACGGCTTTTCGCCTGCGCCTTGCGGCGTTTGAGGTTTTCTCGCAACGCCGCGCTCAGACGCCGCTGCCGTCGCAGCTTCTCTGCGCTTTTGTGGCCAGCGTTCATGGGAACAATATTAGGAAGCGGCGAGAGCCTTCGAAAGAGCCTCGCAGTGATCCGGCGTTGAGGGGCGCGCGCTTGCGCCATTTTCACACCTGTGGCAAGGATCGGCGCGCTCGCTCCAATCGCTATTTTCGCAATCGCCGGCGCTGCCGTAGCTCAGTGGTAGAGCACCCCCTTGGTAAGGGGGAGGTCGTAAGTTCAATCCTTACCGGCAGCACCACGACAAGCCCATCGGCCAAGCCCACGTCCAGACGTGCTCGCGTCCATTTGCGCGTGTTAAGGACAACCAGCGAGGAGAACGTCAATGAAACTTCCCCGCCGCACGTTTCCGCATCTGGCAGCGGGAAGTGCCGCTCTGCCAATCGCATCGCCTGTTGCCGTACTCGGTGAGGGCACGATCACTCCAACTGGCGCCGTCAGGATCGTCGAACGCACACAGTACTACGCGAAGGCTGGTTTGGCCTCCTAGCCGGTGAGATATTGGTCAAACACCCCGGCGGTGATGGCAGCGAACCGGATGTCGTTTGGCAATGCACCTTCGCCGACTTGGCCGCACGCGACGCGGACCTCGCAGCGCGCGCCGTAAGCACGGAATTTGAGAGCGTTCGCGTGCAGATGAGAAAACTGTATGCGCGTTTTGAGCGGCAAGTCTTTGCGATCGCGTCTCTTTAATTGCCGATCGGCATATTCGATCACCTCATCGGCGCGGGCCGGGATGCATTTCGGTGTGGCCGAACGGCACTGCGCCGACGATCGAGAATTTCCATGACGCGTGGAAGCAGGGCGGCAGCGATGATGGCGTGACCTTGGTGCGTAAAATGGATAAGGTCAAAGGCACGATAGCGCAGCGGCATCTCCTCATCGTACACAATGACGCTAATTGAGCGCGCCTGCAGCCGGCGCTCCATCTCCGCAATGTTGGCAGCGCGCTGCTCTTTGGGGACGAGGAAACGTCGATCGTTGCCGCCCGGCTCCAAGATCACGATGTCTGTTCCATCCGGCACATCCTTATCGATGCGGCGGAGCATCATCCCCGTAGTCTCGAAGGGCACTCCGGCATTGGTGACCTGAGCATCGACGCCCTTGGCCCGGAGCAGGGCCTCCAATTGTGCGGGATATGCGCCTTGGTTCCCAACATACCAGCCATGGGTGTTACTGGCGCCGATCGCAACAATCCGCAGCGGCGCCGCGTTGACGGCCGCGCTTGCGCACATCAGTGCTGCGATCGCTAAGGGGATCGCTCTGCCGAGCGAGCGCGCGACGGCCGTTTGGGGTGCGTGGACAGCTCGCAATTTTTCGCCCTCGATCGCGTCCCTTCAATGCGTCAGGTTGATTGTAACGTTCTTCCGCTGCGTGTAGCTCTCGAGCATGCCTTCGAGAGAGAACTCGCGGCCAATCCCGCTTTCTTTGTAACCGCCGTAGGAATGACCTGGGCTCTGACCGAGGCCCTGGTTCACCTGAACCCAGCCAGCCTCGATCGCGTGTGCGGCGCGCAGAGCCCGGCCAACGTCATGCGACCAGACGTAGGCGGCGAGCCCGTAATGGCTGTCATTCGCCATGCGAATGGCATCAGCTTCGTCGGTCCAAGGAATGGCGACAAGCACGGGGCCAAAGATCTCCTCGCGCGCCAGGCGCCAGTCGTTAGCGACGTTCGCGAAGATCGTGGGGATTGCGTAATAGCCTTCGCCAAGGGGCCCTTCCTTGGGCGGGAGACCGCCGATCACGAGGCGCGCTTCGCGTCGGTTAAGTCCTTCCTCGACGTAGCCACACACTTTCCTGAATTGCTTCTCGTTGATGATGGTACCTATGTCACTTGTCTCATCCAGCGGATCACCGAGCTTGAGCGCTTTGACCTTTTGCCCGAGCGCATTGAGAAAATTGTCGAAGATGTCGCGGTGTAGGAAGAGGCGGGAGCCCGCGGTGCAGGACTGGCTCTGCCGGGTGAAGCGCATCGCGGCAATGATTCCATCGATAACCCAGCCCTCGTTCGCATCGGGGAAGACAATCGAGGGGCTCTTGCCGCCAAGCTCGAGCGACACCGGCACGATGCGGTCTGAGGCGGCGCGCATGATGAGCTTGCCGACTTCCGTCGAGCCGGTGAAGGAGAGCTTGCTTACCATCGGGTGGTTGGCGAGCGCAGCGCCACATTCCTCGCCGAGTCCAGTCAACACGTTGAGCACACCAGGCGGCAAGAATTCCTGACATGTTTCGGCGAGCATGAGGACGCCAAGGGGCGCATCCTCTGCGGCCTTCAAGACGAGCGTATTGCCGGCGCAAAGCGCGGGGCCGATCTTGAGAGCAGCCAGTAGGACTGGCGCGTTCCACGGAATGATGGCGGCGACAACGCCGAGCGGCTCACGCCGCGTGTAGCTCAGAACATGCTCGCCCAACGGGATCGTTTCGCCCTTGAGTTCGCCGCCCAAGCCGCCGAAGTAGCGGATGATGTCGATCGTGGTCTTCGCCTCAGGGCGTGCCTGGGTGCGAAGCGCGTTTCCGGTCTCGAGCGCAATCGTGGGCGCCAGCTCCTCGAGGCGCGCCTCGAGCGCATCGGCAATGCGCGCGAGAAGGCGCCCGCGCTCGCGAGGAATCGTGCGAGACCAGGCGGGAAAGGCATCGGCCGCGACTTTGACTGCGCGCGCCACGTCCTCGGCAGCCCCTCGGGGGACCTCGGCGATCGGGCGCCGGTGTGCCGGATCCTCGACCTCGAGCATCTCGCCTGAAGCGCTATCGACCCACTTCCCACCGATCAACATGCGCGTTTTCCTAAGCGCCGCCTCGTCAGTGCGAATTTTTGTAACAGCCGTCATGATCGCCTCCGTCGTTCTTCCGGCAGCTTGCCCAGCCGCGCTACGATCTCACTTTGTGCACGATGTCGTGCTCGCGCGCATGCTCGACCACCTTCAGTCCGAAATCGTCGTGCGGCCCGACCTCGGTCACTGGCGCATGATTAACCTCGAGCGATTCAACCCTCTGAGTGAAATCGGTGGTGTGTCCGCGGATGTGGATTACATCGCCAACGCGCAGCGTCGTACCAGGTTCAAGCTGCATGGCCACGACCGAGAGATGGCTGTAATAGTGGGTTATGACGCCGATGCGCTGCTCCGCCGCAGTAGGCTGTGCAGGCCGAGGGGGCGGCGGCCTGACTGCTTGCGGCTGTGCCCGTTGGCCGGCGGGCCTCGGTTTGACCCCGACCTTTGCGGTCGGCTCGGCCTTGGTGTGTGCCGCTCGCCGGGGCGACGCCTTCTTCGCTGTTTTCTTTCCGACGATCCTTGTTTTTTTAACCGTCTTTCTGCGCTTTGCCCTCTTGGTGACGGTCGTTTTCCGGCGTTTCGCCTTGGCTCTGGTTTTTGTCGCCATGGCAGCCTCCCTGACACTCACTGCATTCGAAAGTCTTCGTCCGATCGTTGCCCAATAAGAAGGTAAGTCAACTGGCTAGAAGCCTGTCATCGACTATAAGTAGGTTGTGCTCGCAACGCATTTAGGGGGCATCATCATGAAACTTCCCGGCCGTCGATCTCCCTATCTGGTTGCCGCTGGCGCTCTGTCTATCCTTCTCGCACTGACCGGTGCGTGGTCGCAAACTGCGAGAACCTTCAAGATTGTCGTTCCATATCCGGCTGGCGGAACCGCCAACATCCTCGCTCGTATTCTGGGTGAGCAGATCAGCCGTACTGAAGGCGTCACCTTATTGACCGAGAACCGCCCTGGTGCGAGTGCAGTCATCGGAACCGAAGCTGTATCCCGCGCCGCATCCGACGGCAGCACGTTGCTGATCACTTCAACCGCATTTCTTATCGCCCCGCATCTGGGAAAGCTGAGCTACGATCCGCTGACCAGCTTCGAGCCAATTTGCCGACTCGTAAGCACGCCGATAATCGTCGTCGTCAACAGTGAATCGCCCTACCCTACGTTCGCCGATTGGCTCAACGCGGCGCGCGCCAAGCCCGGTTCCCTGACGCTGGCAAGTATTCCGGCGGGCCTTTCGCGCATCGCCTTCGAAATGCTCAAGCGTGCTGCCAACGTCGATATCGCGTTCATCCCCTATCCGGGCGATGCTCCTGCCGTTAACGCGCTACTCGGCGGGCATGTGACCGCGGTTTTCCTGCCCTACTCAGGGGTTGCGGCGCAGTTGAAGGCGGGCAAGTTGCGCGCACTCGCTAGCGCCTCGCGAACCAGGAGTGAATCGCTGCCAAGCGTGCCGACCGTTGCTGAGTCCGGCCTCAAGGGCTTTGAGGCCGACAATTGGAACGGCTTGTTCGCGCCGGCGAAGACGCCGAACGAAACAATCTCGGAACTCATCGGCTGGTTTGCGGCGGCAATGCAGATCCCTGAAGTCAAGGCGAAGCTGGTCGCCCAGAGCCTCTATCCCGACTGCATGTGCGGCGCTGATTTCGCCGCTCTTTTAAGCAAACAGTATAACGAGTTCGGCCGCGTTATTCGGGAGGCAAATATCAAGGCGGACTGAGCTTTCCACAAATCTGTTCCAACGGCGGCCGCATAACGGATGCACTCAGTGGAAAACGTGCTGATCGTCGGCGCTGGAATGTGCGGGATGTCGCTTGGCGTGGCGCTCAAACGCACGGGGCTCAACTGCGAGATTGTCGAAATGCGGCCCGAACTGACGGAGCCGGGGACCGGGATATCGCTTCAAGGGCCGGCTTTACGGGCATTGCAGACTGTGGGCGTGCTGGATCAGTGCATATCGCGCGGCTTCGGATATTCCTATTTCAAGGCGTGCGACGCGATGGGTAACGTGACCGGCACAGTGGATCTGCCGCGGCTCGTCGGGCCAAACTATCCCGCTACAATCGGCATCCTGCGTCAGTCCGTACATGAGGTGCTCGCCAATGAACTATCAAAGCTCGGGGTCCCAATCCGGCTGAGCACCACCGTCGACACGCTTACGCAAGACGATCAAGGCGTGACGGCGCAACTCACAAACGGCAAAACCGCGCGCTACGATCTAGTCGTTGGCGCGGATGGAATGAATTCGCTGATTCGCGACATGGCATTCGGTCCAGAGCACAAGCCGCGTTATACCGGTCAGATTGTTTGGCGCGCCACCGTGAGCCGGCCGCGCGAGGTTGAATGCCGTCACTCTTATTTTGGGCCCACCAACAAATCGGGCTTCAATCCGATCTCAGATAGCCAAATGTACATCTACGCCGTGCAAAATGTGCCGGAGCGTCCTCGATCGAACGACGCCGAGCTCCCGACGATCCTGCGCGATCTGCTTGCTGAGTTTGGCGGTGTGCTTGGGCGCGCCCGGGACGAAATACATACCCTGGAGCAGATCACGTGCCGGCCAGTCTTTTCAATGATGCTGAAGTCTCCATGCACCGGGGCCGGATCATCGTCATCGGGGAGGCCGCACATACGACTACGCCGCACTTGGCCAGCGGCGCGAGCATCGCCATCGAGGATTCGATAGTCTTGGCGCGGCTGTTCCAGTCCGAGCGTTCGCTCAATGCAGTCTTGGACGACTTCATGCACCAGCGCTACGAGCGGTGCCGTATGATCGTGGCAAACTCGGAGCTGCTCGGCGAGTGGGAGAAAAAACCCGGCACACCAAATGAAGACACGGTTGGAGTAATCGCAGCATCTTATCAGGCGCTGGCCAAACCCGTTTAGGGCAGAGCGCCAACCGCGCAAGCGGACGGCGCCATGCGCTTCGCTTATTGCACCCGACGAGGTTTAATCTTGCGTCCGAATGCGACGCATTGGTTCGACCGCAGTCTCGGCCTTCTTCGAATCCCCTTCGATCGCCGAGGCCGCTTGCTCGAGGAATGGCCGCCAGCGATCGGAAACGACCTTGATCTGCGAGAGAATCTTTTGTTTCTTCTCCGGCGAAAGATCGGCTCTGGGATCGGCGAGCCGATCGAGCTCGCTCTCGAGCTTGGTCCAAAAACGATGGCCGCCGAGTGAGGTCGCGGCGCGGACCGTCTGCTCGAATTGTTCCATCCGCCGCGTCGCGAAGTCGTCCAGCAAATCGAGCAAAATCCATCCCGACACAATGATAGCTGCGCAGACGATGACGGTTTTGATCAAGAAGCGGCCGATTGGCCCGAGACCTGACTCGGCGCTCTCAGGCGTTGGTTCCTGACTCGTTTCCATATCAATGCCCTCTTGTGGGTGCCCGACTCTTTCCGACGACTAACCGTGTCGCCCGCCGCGCCCCCGGGATGGATACATCGGCGCTCTATCCAACTCAAAGGGAATATGCAACGTGTACTTTCGATCGCCCAAGACTCTTGCGCTGATGGCGACCTTCACCCGTATCCTGCCTTATCTCTTGTCTTGGGGCGTTCTTGCCGTCTTGATGATCGTCGGCATGCATCGCTTGCCGTTTGCCCTCTACACGCCGATCGACGGCGAATGGGCAAAATGGAATGTCGAGGCCATTCTCAAATTCGGCAAAGTGTTCGATCTCAGCCCCTACAGCATGCTCGCGGGCATGGGATCGATGTATTTCCCAAATCTTCCTTGGCTTAATCCGGGAGCGCTCGCGCTCGGCTTGCCGCTCGATGAGCAGACGAAGAGCACTGTTTCCTACGCCGTTTACGCATGCGAGCTTGCGGTCAGCATCGTTCTCTTGGCGCGCAGCATCGGTTTTTCCTGGCTGATGGCCACGGCCGGCGCGCAGCTTTATCTCTATCTCCTGTTTCCTCCCTTTGGCAGCGTCTTCCAGATCTACAACTGGTATGGGCTTGCTCCTTATTTTGCGCATTTGGCCGCGGCGTTGAATGCGGCGACTGTGGTCTTTCTCGCCTGCGGGCGCACGCGTGGCACTTGGCCTAACGCCATTTTGTGCGCCACCTTTCTCGCCCTGTTCGTTTCCGGGCTCCTCTCGGCGCCGTTCACCTTCGTGTTTGCCACGCCCGCTTACATCGTGATCTCCGCCGCGGTCATTCTGGGCCGCCGGCCCCCGCGCGCCGAATGGGCATGGAAGGCGGCGGCGCTGCTCTTATGCCTAATCTTCTTTTTCGGTTCAGGCTTGCTGTCCTATTATCTCGGAACAATCGCGACGTCGGGCCGCACGCCGACATCAGGAATTGCGTGGGACAAATTACTGTCGCTGCGCGCCTGGCTCGAGCTGTTCAAGAACCATCCGATCTGTCAGGACCCTCGCCTGCTCCTGTGCATCCAGGATCGGGGCGCATGGTTGGACATTGCCGCCCTCCTCGGAGCTGCGGTGGCCGTCGTCACACGCCACGGCGACATGCGCATCGCCGGCGCCGCGCTCGTCGCCTATATCGCCCTCGCGCACCTTTACGCCTACGCGTATCAAGTGGGATGGCTCGGTCCGGCCGGCGTGTTCTCTACCCATTTTGTCATGTTGTCATGCTGGGCGTTCATTTGCATGTTCGCGGTCGTTCCCTTCTTCGAGCCCTTGCGTCGGCTGCGGCTCGCGACGCCCGCGAAAGCACGATGGCCGAAGGCCAAGCAGCTCGCAGGATTCGCCGCCAGCATTGCCGTCGCGGCCCTGCTCGTCGTGATCGTCATCAAGCTGCTGCGGCATCCCTACGACACCTATCGTTATGGCGCTGCGCAGCTGCTGACGGGCGTTGCGGCGTTCGCCGGTCTCATCCTGGCGATCGAACTGTTTCTCGCTTATCGCAGAAGAACACGCGCAGCCTCTATTTCCGTTCCTCGCGAGACCGTGCTGCGACACGCGATCGTGCTCGCCCTTTTTCCAATCCTGGCGCTCGTTCATTTGTCGATCGGTCTACGTCAGCAGGTCGCGACGGTGCGCGATCCGTCCTTGCGCAATTACCTGCACGACAACGCGTCGATCGACGTCGGCAAAGCGTTTCGCGGCTACACCGCCACGGTTTGGATCGACAAGTACGGTGAGATCGGCGTCGGCCCTACTAACACGCCGCTCCAGCACGCCAAACTCTACTACTATGGCCGCGAGTACTTCAGCGCCCGTTACGGCGAAACGTTCACGGAAGGAGATTTGTGGGCGCTGAACGTGCCGACCTTCGAGGAGTACGGCGAGTGGACCTCGGTGCAGGCGCACGCATTCGCGCTGCGGCTTCTCGCGCCCCCCGGAACGACGACCCACAGCAATTATTTGCGCGTCTATATGATTGATTCTGACATATTGCGCGCGGCCGGCGTGCGTTACGTCCTCACCGACGCGGAGATGCTCGATCAGCCGGCTATTCTTCGCGGGTCCGTCGCCGTGCCGAACTCTCCGCGCACGCCGCCCGTGCGCCTGTTCGAGCTCAGCAACCCTAATCTGGGCACCTACAGCCCTACACATTTTATCAAGGCGACCACGGCGGCCGACGCCGTGCAGCGGATACGAGAGAACAAGCAGCGCCTCGATCAGGTGGCGGTGGTTTCAGACGATATTCCCGCCGCCACCACCAAGGCGCGCGACGTACTGATGATCGTCGAGCGTGACGGTCTGCGGGTCCGCGCCACGAGCGATGGGACGGCCCACATCCTCTTGCCGGTGCAATTTTCCCATTGCCTGGTTGTGGTTAACGGCGCGGCCGCGCGCCTTGCCCGCGCAAATCTCTTTCAGACGCTGCTGTCATTCGACCGCGCGGTCGACGCACGCATTGAGTTTCGCTTCGGGCTCTTTGCCGACAACACCTGTCGGCTTCGAGACGGGCTCGACAACAAGGCGCTTGGATTGTGACCGCCGGGGCGGCCCGCCGGTTGCCGAGATCGGTCCTTGCCCGGTCGATCGCGAGCTGGGGCTATCCCGCGGCTTACGTCGTCGTGCTGCTGAGCTTCACGCTCATCTGGTTTCGGCATTTTCCCTTTCTCTATATCGGCCGCGATGCCGCGCTGAGCCTGTGGCTTGGCAAGGCCTATTTGGATTTGGGCGCACCCGTTCGACGTCACGGCCATGAATCCCCTCCAGGGCATGACCAGCATGCTCATGGCCATAAATCCCTATTTCAATCCCGCAGTCTGGATATTCCAAACCGGCGTTCCGCAGATCTCGAAAGAGGTCGTCTCGTTCATCGTCTATTTTATTGAAGTGACCTTATCGAGCTTCGCGCTCGGCGTGGCGCTCGGATTCTCGCGGCGGTTTGCGTTTGCGGCTTGCCTCTGGCTCGCGGTCCTGCTGTTTCCTCCCCTCAACTTCGTGTTCGGGCTGCAAGGCTGGCTCGCGACAAATCCCTCCTACGGCCACACGCTGGCGCTGAGCAACCTCTTGCTCGTCGCCTTCATCGAGATTGGCGCCGAGCGCCGTGCCAAGACGAGCTTCGCACACCGCCTTGCCGTCAACTTCCTGCTGGCGAACTGCATCTTGCTGTTGATCATGCTGAGCATGCTCGCCGCGCCCTTCTACAACGCCGGAATGCTGCTCGGATCGCTACTGCTCGCTGGAGTGATTTTCTTATCTTCGACTTCTTATCAGCAGATCCTGTGGCGCTTGGGTGCCGGCATTTACGTGCTGGCATGCTGCGCAGCGCTCCACTTTCCTGAATTCTTCGCGGGCGCGAGGGACTACTCCGCGCGATTTTCCGCGTTCGATCGCGCTTGGCTGGAATTTCACTGGCCGGCCCGGCTCTCGCCCGAATTGCTGGCGCACGCCAGGCACGGATTGTGCGAGTGGGGCGTCCTCTGCGATCGCTTCACGCAGTGGCCGCTCGTAGCGACGGGATCCTATTGGCTGCAACTGAGCATCATTCTTGGTGGCGTTGCCGTCGCGATCCGCATGCCCTCCCCGCTCGCCCGCATCGGCGCTGTCTTCAGCGCGCTCTGGACGGTGCTGTTGGTCGTTTGGATCGGCGCAAGCTTCGGCGTTATCGCGTCGCCGGCGCTGTCTCCGCTTTATGTCTATCTGATGATGTATCCGCTCTGGGCCCTATTGAGCTTATATGTGCTCACCACCCTGCTCGAGATCGGCGCCGCCGGTCTCGCGCCGAGAATACGATCTGCCGCCCACGCGTGGGCTCCGCCCGCGATTTGCCTGATAGCGCTTGTATGTGTGGCGCTCTTTCGCGCGAGCCCGGCGGACCTCTTCAGAACGCGCGGCCCGCAACCGCGCACCTCGCCGATCATCGAAGTTCTCGAGCGGGAAATCTCGCTCCATCCGGGGCAAGTTTTTCGCGGTTCGGTCGCCACTCTCCTCGGTGCAGCCGCAAGTCCGCTGCGCCAGCAAGTCCTCGGAAACGCCGAACGGCCGCTCGAGCCGGGCGCGTTCGAAAAATTTCTGCAGCGCCGGAGTTCCGATACGGGCAGCACTCACGATCTGCTCGATTTGTGGTGGCGCGATATCCCGACCTTGTCGGAGTACGGTCAAGGTCTGTCCAAGCCGCTGATGTTCTATGTTGCGAATGTGTTCAATTCGCCGCAAGACGCGCAGGACCTCAATTTTGCGCTTCCCCGGCTTGCCAATATCGACGTCTTGCGGGCCATGGGCGTGCGCTTCGCAATCACCGATCTCAAGTTGCCGTCCGGTCGTGCAAGCGTGACGCGGACGGTAGCGCTCAAGGACGGGATCGAGCTTTTTCTCTATGAGCTCGCGCATCCGAATATCGCCGGCTTTTCGCCGCTGAAACTGTCGACACACACCAGCCCGTCGGAATTGTTACACCGGATCCGGGAAAACCCCGCCCTGTTCGAATCCGAAGCATTCGCCGATTCCGCCACAACAACCGAGCAACTGGTCCCTGTGCAACGCTCGCAGATCGTATTCGAGCGCGGCGCGGTGCATGTGAGCGCGACCAGCGCGGGGGCTTCTGCGCTGCTGTTGCCATTGCAATTTTCCCATTGTTTCAGGCTCGTCGGCGAGCAGAGCGACCGAGTCAGAGTGCTGCGCGCGAATCTGATCCACACCCTCGTGCTGTTTGCGGGCGAACTCGACATTCGTCTCAAATGGGACTTCAGCTTTTGGCGCAATAGCGGCTGTCGCTTGCGCGATGCCGAGGATGCCCGCGCGCTGGGGCTGCGCTGATGAGCGAGTCGGGCGATCGCATATGAACGCGCGGCAAATTCGATGCACTCCCTCTCCCCATTAGGGGAGAGGGTCGGGGGTGAGGGGGGTTACCGGCGGTACTGATGGATCCGAACCCCCTCACCCATTCGTTGATGTTTCAAAAGAGAGCAGCCCTCTCCGGTGGGGAGAGGGCACAGCCAGCACAGGCGCTGATTGATCGCGCAGGACGGCGAGCGTAAGTTCCACCCGGCCTCCCTCCCCCATCCAACGACGGCGAAACAAGCCAGACCAACGCGGTGCTGTTCAATTCGTATGTCTTCATTTTCTGTTTCCTGCCGCTCGTTTTGGCAGGCTACGCGCTGCTTCGCCGCGCCTCCAACCTGCTTTGGCCGATCGTCTGGCTGGTGCTGGCGTCCTTCGTCTATTACGCCTGGTGGCGGCCGGAATTTCTCCTCCTTCTTCTGTTCTCGATCTCGGTCAACTTCGGATTTGGCAAGCTGATCATCGATGGCGCGCTCTCACGCGCGCAATCGCGCGCCGTCCTGACCGCTGGCATTATCTTCAACCTCTGTGTGCTCGGCTATTTCAAATATGCGGGCTTCTTTGTCGCGAACGTCGATTACGTCCTCGGACTGAACTGCGCGGTGCCGAGCATCATCCTGCCGATCGGGATTTCATTCATCACGTTCCAGAAGATCGCCTTTCTCGTGGATGCCCACCGCGGCCTGGTGCGCAATTTCACGCTGCTCAACTACGCCTTCTTCGTCACCTTCTTTCCCCAACTGATCGCGGGCCCGATCACGCACCACTCCGAAATCATGCCGCAAATCGGCCCGTCCGTGCGCCGCGACCTCCTAGCGGACATTGCCGTGGGGCTGAGCATCTTCGTGGTCGGCTTGTTCAAGAAGGTTGTCGTTGCCGACAGCCTCGCGGTCTACGCCGACGCCGGCTACGCCATGGTCAAGGCAGGCCATCCGCTCGACACCGCCTCGGCGTGGGTCACCGTGCTCTCCTACAGCTTTCAGCTCTACTACGATTTCTCCGCCTATTCCGACATGGCGGTGGGCCTCGCCCGCATGTTCGGCTTTCAGCTGCCGGTCAACTTCTACTCGCCTTACAAGTCCGCATCGATCATCGATTTCTGGCGGCGCTGGCACATCACGCTGTCGCGCTTCTTGCGCGACTATCTCTACATCCCCCTCGGCGGCAATCGGCGCGGCACGCTGCGCAGATACCTCAATCTCGGTATCGTGATGCTGCTCGGCGGATTGTGGCATGGCGCAAACTGGACCTTCGTGCTCTGGGGCGGCCTGCACGGTGCGATGCTCGCAGTGAACCATGCTTGGCGTGCGCTGCCCGTCAGCCGCTCGCTCGTGCTCAAGACGCGGCTCGCCGAGACGGTTGCCGTGCTCGTGACATTTACCGCCGTGACCTTGGCGTGGGTCCTGTTCCGATCCGAGACGCTGGCCGACGCCAAAACGATGTTTGCCTATCTTTGGCCGACAACCAGCGATCCGTTGGGTTGGCCCTCGTTTTCGGGCCTGCTCCGCGGACAGTTCACCGATCTCAGATCCGCCTTGGCACTGACGGAGTGGTTAAAGCCGCGGGAATTGTGGCCGCCTGTCTTGCCGCCGGATTACCTTGCAGCGAGCGCCCGGCCAGCCGGGCTGTTTCTCTTGTGCGTCGCGCTTGCGACATTTAGCGCGCCCAACACGTACCAGATTTTCGGACGCTTCAAGCCCGCGCTGTGGCTACCCCAAGACACCGAAGGAAGCGGCATCCTGCACCGGCTCGATTGGCGCGTCGCGATCATCGTCGCGGGCATGTTCCTGTTGTCGGTGCTACACCTCTCCCACGTCAGTCCGTTTCTCTACTATCAGTTCTGACATGGTTGATTCGGGATATTTCCGCGCGTTGGCCTTGAGCCTTCTGGCTTGGCTCGGCCTCTATTTGATCTTCACCTGGACCATCGACCCGTACGGGGTTTCCCCGATCCGCTTCAGCGCGCATGGAATCAATGAAATCAAGCCGAAGCGTCTCGACATCGATCGACTAATCAAGCCCTACGAGGTGTGGCGCTATCAGCCGCACACGATCTTTCTCGGCACATCGCGCGCCCATCAATCGCTCGACCCTTCCGTGCTCGACGGCACTCGCTTCGCGCCCGCGTACAATGCCTCGATGCCGGCAGCCTCGATGGAGATGACCGCCGCTTATCTGCAGCAATACGTGCGCTTGGATCGCAAGCTGCGCACGGTGATCGTCGAGCTTTTTCTGCCGAACTTCATCGGCGCGCCGAACGCTCACCAATCGGGGACATGGGCGGAGTTCGCGCGCAATACGGTCACCCTCTTTGCTAGCGCCGACGCGCTTTGGGATGCGATTGCAACGGTGGCTTACAACGCGGCGAGCGGACGGGCGACCTTTCAAATCGAGCCGGGTGGGTTCTTATACCGCCCGCCCGGACGCGACACGCAAGGACCGTTCGATCGCTTTGCCGGCTACATCTGGAGCTCGCAGGTGAGCGAGCCGGACAAAACCACCTTCAACGAGGGCGCGTTCCAAGCCATTCTCGAGATCATCGAGATCGCACGCGCGAACGATCTGGAGCTGATCTTTCTTCTCGGTCCAAGTCACGGCTATGCCGACTACTATTATGATTCCATCGCGGCGTGGGACGTGATGGCGGAGTGGCTGCGCAAGCTGAGCGAGCGAGTGAGCGTTTACAGCTTCTCGCAACCCAACGACTGGGTGAACGAGCTCATTGGTCCGCACATGGCATACTGGTACGACACGTTCCATTACTCGCAGGCGATGGGCCGCGCCATGCTCGCGAGCCTTGCGGGTCTGCCGACGCGAAGCCTGCCCGACGATTTCATGGAACGGCTGACCCCGCAGCGGGTGACAGCCCATGTTGAGCGCCGCAGGGAGGCGGTGAAACGCTGGGCGAGCGCCAATCCCGCACTGGTCGCGCAGTTTGAGGACGCGCGCCGCGAATGGCTCGCGGCGAAACCGCAAGGATACCAAACTAGCCACGAGCCCTAGTATTTCGCCATGTCGCGCGTCGAACGAACCCGCACCCGGATTGCTGGATTCCAAAGTCCGGAAATGGACTTCCAGCTCATGCGCTGGCTCGGCGCCGCGAGCTTCGGCGGCGGCGAGGTGGGCGAGATCTTTGCGGCGCGTGCCGCCATGGGGAGCGAGGATCCCCGCGCATGGCCGCCATCCTTCGCCGCGCTCGCCGACCGCCTGCGCGCGGCCGGCGAGGATGCCGCGCGCCGCGGGCAGCGCGTCAGCGCGCGCGACCATTTCCTGCGCGCCTCCATGTATTACCGGTCGGCGGAATATTTCGCCGATCCTTTCGGCCGCACGGCGCAGCAATGGGGGTGCGCCTCGCGCGAGGCGTTCGTCAAGGCGGCGGCGCACATGGCCGAGCGCGTCGAGGCGGTCGAGATCTCGTTCGAAGGCAAAGCTCTGCCGGGCTACTTCATGACGCCGGCCGCGCGAAGTTAAGGGACCGGTCACGCGGCGCATGTTCACTGCCGAGGAAGGCGCCGACATGCATTGTCAGATGGGCAACCTCGCGCTCTCGAACGCGGTCGTCTAGGACTGGCTTGCCGAGGTGTTTGGCTAGGGCGCGTACCCATAAACCCAGCCTACTGCGTGTGAGTGCTGAATGTCCGCATCACCCCGAAAGCGACTGTTGTCCGGCCAAAATCCGATCCGTCGCTAAGTGCGATTGCGACGACGCAGCAAAAGCACCGCTATTCCATCACCTCGTCGGCGAGCAACCGGATCGAGTGAGGTACCCCGATGCCGGCTCTGCAGGTTGACCGCAGTTGGCGACATCAGCGTGACTTGATCCGCGTGCATCGGGCTGGCCACGGCGCAGACGATAGCGACCTTCGATACATTGCCAGAGCAGCAGGCCGGGCACGCCCAACGCGAATTCCCGGACGCGTTTTGACGAGGAAATCACCAGCGCTGTGTCCGCTGGTAATCCGAACAGTGCGCCGAACAAGATGTAGCCGGCCTCAAGAGCGCCGAGGGCACCGGGTACCATGAACGTTGCCGCGCGAACGCCGCAACCGAGGCTTTCGAGGATATAGCGTCGACCACGCCAATGGGCTGGCCGAGGCTCTGCATCACCAGCCAAACCTCGCCCGCGCCAGCAGCCCATCCGACAAGACGCAGCAGGTTGGCGCGCAACATGACCGGCCCGCTGCGGTAT
>Ga0126377_10000331_pt1 | contig 28145 bp, 24 predicted proteins | sample PanSoiMetPlot_22_FD_92647 | JGI IMG/M metagenome (GOLD analysis project Ga0126377, IMG submission 92647) | Tropical forest soil microbial communities from Panama - MetaG Plot_22 | ecosystem: Environmental > Terrestrial > Soil > Tropical forest > Bulk soil | place: Panama | collected 2016-02-17 | reverse complement strand
TTCGGATCAGTCGAAACGTCGTGTGATGGTTCACCCAGATGATGCCGATCACGAGGAAGCTCGTCACGTAGGCGGCGAACTGCGGCCATTCATGGCCGAGCGCGTGAGCCAGCGACTTGTCGCCCAACGCCGCCCGCGAGGGCACGGCCAGATCGAGAACAAGCAGGGTGATGGCGATGGCCATGACGCCGTCGCTGAAGGTTTCGGTGCGGCCGGTGTCATTCATCGAGTCGATTATCGGCGATCGTCGGACGCCGTGGCCGTTGATGCATCGGAATCCGAGCGAACGTCCGGCAGCCAACCGCGCGTCGCTATCCACCGATCGCAGTCCCAGTCCTGGTAGGCCGCCGCGAGGCAGCCCATCTTCGGCCGCCAATACGAGGCAGCCGATCCGTCGCCGGCGTCTTGCACCGGTACCAGCACCCACGAGATCAATGCGCGCCGGTAGTCGTCGTACAGCGTCGCCATGTCGTAGCCGCGGACGCCGCCGGCCAGCAGACCATGGTGATAGCGCGCGAGCACCCGATGCTCCCGATCGTGCTCGCGCCGCTGCGTACGGGTCCAGAACGTGGCGCACAGATTGGCCAGATCCAGTGCCCCGATGTCGAAGGTCGGCGACTGCCAGTCGAGCAGGTATGTCGCGCCGATGCCGGACCTCGGCACGAGGAAGTTGCTGGCGTACGCATCGCCGTGGATCATCGTGAGGTCGCGCCGATCGGACATTCGCGTGCGTAGAAACCGCGTCCAGTAATGCGGTAGTCGGGCGAGCAGCCGGTCATAGAACGCGATCAGCTCTGGACCGAGCAGCTCGGCGTGCGCGGTCCGCACTCGATTCCAGGCCGCGCTGCGACGGGTAAGGTATGCGTCGAACCGCGCATCGTCCGCGCTCCAATGACCGGTGATCATCCCGTCCGGCGGCGTACGACCCCACCAGTACGCGTGGATCCCGGCAAGCGTGTCCACAATCGCGTCCAGGTGCTCATCCGCGGGCACGCCGTCCAGGTGGATCGAGTCGTCCCGGGTGACGGGCGCGACGTGCGTGGCGCCCACATCCGTCAACAGCACGAACGAGCCGCCTGTCACCGGATCGATCTCGGCTGCATAGCACGGCACGATGCCAGGCGGGTGATCCGCTAGCGAACGTACGAGTTCGTAAAAGGTCACCTCGTCGCGGCCGCCCGCGATCGACCACTCCGCCTCGGTCGGGCGCTTCAGGATGACCGACGTCGGCGCGACCTGCGGTGCGTCGGCGTCCCAGACGATACGCAGGCGTACGGTCTGCGAGTTGAACGCACCGGTGTCCTCGACGGACAACCGCCGGATACCTCCGATCCGCGCGCCAGCGGCACGAAGCACCGAGCCGAGCCACATCGGCGACACATCGCCGCGTTCCAGAGCGCTCATGAACCGACATTCTGTCGTGCTATACGCAGGCGTGACGATCACATTTCGTAGCTTCGTCGACACCGCACGTCGACGAAGTCGCGCACGGGTCGACGGCCGCACAACTGGTGCTCGCCGTGCGGTGGTCGCTGTGCTTGGATAGGCGGCGGTGATGTACCGCGCCGCCCGGGCGGGGTCCGTAGCGGCGTCGCCCGGCGAACTCGGCACCCGGCGTGCCCGGTGACGCTGGGTCAGGCGAGACGACGAGGGTGGTGGGACGCTGGAACCCGGACGGGGCAGACACGCCCGCTCCGCGGCCGCGACGATCTTCGCTGATCCCGCCGGCCGGCGCCGCCGGGTGCTCATTGCCGCCAGTGCCGGGCTTGGCGTCGTGACGCTCCTGCTACTCATCGGGATCGTCGCGACCCTGATCGGTGGCGGCACGTCGTCACTGCCGGGATTACCGTTGCACGCCAAGCCCGACAAACCGAACGTTGGCACCCAACGGCCGGTTTCCTCGCCGCACGCTTCCGCAACCCCATCGCCGAACGGCACGTCGACGAGCGGGACGGGCAACCCGAGTCCAACGTCCAGCCCGTCACCGTCACCGACCCGTACGCATCCGAACAACGGACACTCTCCGACCAGCAAACCCAGCCACAGCCACCCGTAGACCGTGTCCAACACGCCGCCGCGCGGCCCTCGCGCCCATTGGATCCTCGTCGGACTCTTGCTCGTCGCGCTGCTCGCGGAGCTATGCCTTCACGGGTACGCCACCAATGTCGGCGGTGACGGTCGCGGGCCCTCGCCACCGACCACCGGAGCCGCCGCCCCTTCTACGGTGCTCCATGGCGGTCCGGTGCTCCGACTGACCGGCGACACTGCGCAGACCGCCAGGTTGCCGGCCAAGACAATCGCGTTGACCTTCGACGACGGCCCGGATCCACGCTGGACTCCGCAGGTTCTTCGCGTGCTCGACAAGAACCACGTGCACGCCACGTTCTTCGAGATCGGTACGCAGGTCAACGAGCATCCCGACCTCGCCCGCGCGGTGATCGCCCAGGGCAGCGAGATCGGCGTACACACGTTCACGCATCCGGACCTCACCACTGCGCCGGGGTGGCGCCGCCGCATCGAGGTCTCGCTGGGAGCAGATTCCATCGCGAGCGCAACGGGCATCACGCCACGGTTGATGCGGCCGCCATACTCATCGGTACCCGACGCGGTGACGGCCGCCGACCTCTCGGCCTGGCGCGGTGTTGCTGCCGCCGGCTACCTCGTCGTGGTTGCCGATCTCGACACCGTTGACTGGAAGCGGCCCGGCGTCGACGCGATCGTTCGCGCGGCCACGCCATCCAATGGCGCAAGCGCCATCGTGCTCCTCCATGACGGCGGCGGAAACCGCTCCGAGACGGTCGCCGCCCTTCAGATCCTGATCCCCCGTCTGAAGGCAGCCGGTTATCGATTTACCACGGTAAGTGAAGCGCTGTCCCTGCCGGCCCCCGCGCGTGCCACCACCAGCCAGCGTGTGCGCGGCCAGGTGATGCGACTGTTGCAACGCATCGGTGACGGCGCGGCGACGGCGATGACGGTGCTGCTGGTCATCGCGCTGGCGCTCGGTGTGCTGCGGTTGCCGCTCCAGGCCGCGTTCGCCGCCGCCCATCAGCGACGGTTCCGAAAGACAGCGCGACGACCGTTGCGGCACCTCGGCGGGGTATCCGTGGTGGTGGCTGCCTACAACGAAGCGGCGAACATCGCGGCGACCGTGACATCGCTTGTCCGCAGCGACTATCCGAGCATCGAAGTCGTCGTCGTCGACGACGGCTCCACCGACGACACCGCGGCGATCGTCCGGTCACTGCGATTCCGCAACGTACGGGTCGTCAGCCAGCCGAATGCCGGCAAGCCGGGCGCACTGAACACCGGAATCTCGGTGGCGCGCTACGACATTCTCGTCCTCGTCGACGGCGACACCGTGTTCACGCCGCGTGCGCTCGGACGGCTTGTCCAACCGCTGGCGGATCCCGAGGTCGGCGCCGTGTCGGGCAACACGAAGGTCGCCAATCGGCGAGGTTTACTCGGTCGCTGGCAGCACCTCGAGTACGTCATCGGGTTCAACCTGGATCGACGGATGTTCGATGTCGCCGGTTGCATGCCGACGGTACCCGGCGCGATCGGTGCATTCCGCCGGCCGGCACTCGCCAGCGTCGGCGGAGTCTCCGACCAGACACTCGCCGAGGACACCGACCTGACGATGGCGATCGGTCGGGCCGGTTGGCGCATCGTCTACCGTCCGGACGCGATCGCGTTCACCGAGGTGCCGTCGAGCCTCCGGCAGCTCTGGCGTCAGCGTTATCGATGGTGCTACGGAACGCTGCAGGCGATGTGGAAGCACCGGCAGGCCGTCACGCAACGCGGCAGCGCCGGACGGCTCGGCCGCCGTGGTCTCACGTACCTGCTTATCTTCCAGATCTTGTTGCCCTTGGCCGCACCGACCGTGGACGTGTTTGCGATCTACGGCGCGCTGTTCCTGCCATGGCTACAGGTCGCGGCCGTCTGGCTCGGGTTCGCCGCGTTGCAGATGCTGACCGCCTACTACGCCCTTCGCCTTGACGCCGAACGCGCGGGAAGCCTTTGGACGCTTCCGTTCCAGCAGATCGTCTACCGACAGCTGATGTACCTCGTGGTCGTTCAGTCGACCGTCATGGCGTTGATTGGCGGCCGACTGCATTGGCATCGCCTGCACCGCACCGGTGCGGTCGCGACAGCCGCCGTCCGCCAAAGAGTTCCGGACCCGCGGCTGCGACGCCCGGGACCACCACCGCGACAGCCGCCGCCACCGCGACAACCGCCACCGCGACGAGTCGACGCCAGACGCCGTTAGCGACACTGTCGTGTCAGCGCCTCGCGTACGGCAACGTTCGCGGCCCGGCTACCTCGGCCCCGATTGCCGTCAGCCGCTGCCGAAGTTCACGATCCGCTGTCACGACCACGACAGCGCGGCCGCTCCCCGACTTGGCGGCGGCGATCCGGACGATCTCGTCGTCGCCGGAACCTGGGGCGGCGACGACGTCCACCCCGTCGATCGGAGCGAGATGCCGGGCTCGACCCTCGACGACCAGGACGACCTCGTGGTCGCCGGCAAGCGACGTCAAGGAGTCACGTAGCCTCCCCGCCGCACCCAGCCGGTCGCGCCACCACCCGTCCGGGCGCGACCCGACGACGTTGGCGGCATCGACGATCAAGACCGGGAGCGCCCCGTTCACCTCGGCTGGGCCTCCGGATGCGCGGGTTGCGGTGGCGTACGGTGGGCGAGGAACGCCCGGAACTCGGCAACTTGCTCGGCGGCCATGCACTCCTGCGGGAGCGTGAACAGCACGCGCCGCTCGCCCCGAGCGATCCAGAATCCGTTTCGGTCCTCGATCCGCCTGACCAGCGGCCACTTGAAACGCGCCTGCGACAGGGCCGAGTCGAAGGCCGCCTCGTCGTCGGTCAAGCGGATCGTGATGTCCGGGGCGGCGCGTGACGCGCCCCGACGCGTCGCTCCACGGAACAGAATCCATGGCACGAGCGCGATCCAAACGCCGCCAACGCCCAGAGCGATACCGGCGGGTCCGAACGGCTCCACGCGCTCGGTGAATCCAAGCACCGCCACGCCGGCACCGAGCGCAACGAACAGAGCGCTGACCGCCCACATCACGCGGACCTGGTAATGAGCCATCGCCCAGAACTGCCGGCGCTCCCGGTCGGCGTCCGCGCGCCGTACGAAGGTGATGTTCATCGACACTCCGTGGATGTTTGTCTCGCGTCAGGTTAGCGTGCGACGTCGGTATCAATAAACGTCGCGACTCGGACGCGGGTCGGACTAATGCTCCTCGGCCAGGGCTGCTGCACGGGCCGGCGCCGGCTCGACCGATACGGTGTCGGCTCGGGTACGCGGCATGGCGACGACAGCCAGACCCAGTAGCACCGTCATGGCCGCGACGCCGATGAACACATCGTGCGATTCGCGCGCGAGAAGCGTCACGGCCGGCGTCACGCCCGCGGAGTGGTGAACGGCGTTCGCGATCGCACCGAACACGGCGACGCCGACCGCGCTGCCGATCGAGCGGCCGAACATGTTCGTACCGGTGACCACACCGCGCTGCGACCACCCGACCGTGGTCTGTGCCGCGATCAGCGCCGGACCGGCTACGAAGCCGAGGCCGGCGCCGACGATGAAACACATCGCGGCGACCTGCCACACGGTCGCGTCAGCGGTTAGCAACATGGTCAGGGACGCGCCGAGCAGTGCGGTCGCGCTGCCGATCAGGGCCGTCGATCGGAAGCCGGCGCGCAGGTAGACGCGGCTGGACTGCGAGGCGGTGATCGGCCAGCCGAGCGTGAGGGCGGCGACGGTGAAGCCGGCGACGAGCGGGCCGACGCCGATCACGCCCTGGCTGAACGTCGGGACGTACGACGTGAGGCCGATCAGCACGGCACCGACACCACACGACACGAGCGTCGTGGTGAGCAGCATCCGGTGCCGGAAGACCCACAGTGGCAGCACTGGCTCCGCTGCGCGGCGCTCGACGACCACGAAAGCGCCGAGCAGCGCCACACCGGCCAACGGGATCACGATGCCGGCCACCGACGCCCACGACCACACCACGCCGCCCTCGATCAGCCCGAGGATCAGCAGCGTGCAACCCATGGTGAGGAGCGACGCGCCAAGATAGTCGAGTCGGTGCCGCTGACGCGTGACTCGCTCCTTGAAGCTGCGGCTGAGCATCCACGCGGCGAGCACGCACAGCGGCACGTTGACATAGAAGATCCACCGCCAGGTCAGGTACTCGGAGAACACGCCGCCCAGCGTCGGACCGACCACCGACGAGGCGGCCCACACGCTCGCGATATAGCCCTGCACCTTGCCGCGTTCCGCCGTCGAATAGATGTCCCCGACGATCGTCATGCTCATCGGCGCTACCGCGCCCGCGCCGAGGCCTTGCAGCGCGCGGAAGGCGATCAGCGCCGGCATCGACCATGCCGTGCCGCACAGCACGGATCCGAGCAGGAACAGACCGATTCCGACGAACATGATCGGCTTGCGGCCGACAAGATCGGCGAGCTTTCCATAGATCGGTACGGACGTGGCCTGCGCGAGCAGATACACCGAAAACAGCCACGGGAACTGCGCGAAGCCGCCAAGATCGGCCACAATGGAGGGTACCGCGGTCGCAATGATCGTCGAGTCGATGGCGACCAGGCTGACCGACAGCATCAGCGAGATGAGGATCGGGCCTCGCTCGGACCGGAACCCAACCGTGGCCGTCCGTTGCGCGGGCGCGGGCGCGTTCCCCGGTGGCGCACTCATCCCGGGCATCCGGGAGTAACGGTAACCACCGGATGCCGGGACCAGTCCATACCTCGCACGGTCGTCATGCTATTACCGCGCTCGCCCGTTCGACTCAGATCATGACGCGCGTCTCACCAGGTGCCACGCGCGATCAACACCACGGATCCAGCCAGATGAGTCGTGTCGATCGCCTAGGCTCGTGATCATGTGAACCGAGGGGAGGCACCATGTCCGTCATCATGATGATGCGTGCAAAGGCCGATCCGGCTGCCCTGGAGAGCTGGGCGAACGCCAACGCGGACCGGATCACTCGGATCGCCGACTCGGGCCGCGAGGCCGGCTGCATCCACCACATGTTCGCGGCCGGCAACGGCGAGATCGTCGTGATCGACGAATGGCCGGACGAAGCGTCGTTCAAGCGATTCTTCGACACGCAGGAGGACATTCTCAACGTGATGGAGGCCGCCAAGGTCCGCAGCGAGCCCGAGTTCACGTACCTGCGCAAGATGTCCATGCCGGACGAGTTCTGACAGGGCGGCTGCGCGCGGCACTACCGGGTCAACGCACTCTCGCCGGCGCCGGCATAGAGTTCCGCGGCTCGCCAGCAGTACCACGCGGCAACTGACCGGTACGGGCGGAACGGATCGCCGAGCGGTTCCAACTCGTTCGCCGTTGGCGTGGGTACGCCCCAGCCCAACCCGTACCCGTGACGGACCCCGAGATCGCCGGTCGGCCAGATGTCGAGCCGGCGAAGCTGAAAGAGCAGAAACACCTCGGCGGTCCACCTGCCGATGCCGCGTACCGTCGAGAGCGTTGCGATGATCTCTTCGTCGCTGCGCTGGGCCAGCGACCGCGGCGACAGTGTCACGCTGCCGTCTAGTGCCTTGGCGGCCAGATCCCGCAACGACAACACCTTGTTGCGGGACATGCCGACCGCGCGGAATGTCTCGTCCGACAACGCCGCCAGCGGTCCGGGCTCCACCACATCGTCCAGCGCGGCGACCAACCGTCCGTGGATAGCCATCGCGGCGGAGCCGGCAAGCTGCTGGTAGACGATGGCGCGTACGAGCGCAGCGAACGGCGGGTCCGGAAACCGTCGGAGCCTCGGCGGTCCGGTCTCGGCGACCAGGCGGGCAATTACCGGGTCGCGCTTGGCAAGGATCTGCGCCGCCGCTGCGTGTGACATCCGCGCCGTCGTCATACCTGCAGCCTGCCACTTATGTGCGCTTTACCGCCGGGATGGCGGGCGATGACGTCAGATGAAGTCCCAGCGGGTGGCGCCGTACGGCTCGGCGCTGGCCACGCCGACCGCGGTGTGCAGTGTCAAGCGGTAGAGGTACCAGGGCGCGGGTCCGGCGCTCGGCGCGCTGTACGGGGCGGTGAGCGCCTCACCATCCACTGAGGCGGGCCAGCCACCAGTACGGTAGATGGCCGCCAGACGCTCCAATGTGGATCCGTCGGTGACTCGGTGCGCCTCCCCCTCGAGCACAAGGTCGATCTGGCGTAGGCGCACCGACACACTGCATGCCGGATTCGTAGCCAGGTTGCGCGACTTGAGCGTGCCCGGCCCGCTCGTGAAGTAAAGGTCGCCGTCCACCCACGTCGCTCCGACGCCGGCCGAGTGAGGTCGGCCGTCGGGGCGTACGGTCGCCACGAAGAACGTCAGGTCGACGCCCGGCGTATCGGCGGCGAGGATGTCTCGGGGACGGCTCCACGGCAGCTCCGGGGAGCCGTATCGGTCGAGGTTGCGTGTCGAGATCGGTTCGCTCATGTTCTCAGTCATACCCACGCGTCGAACGGTCGCACCGCTTATTCGACATCCGACCCAGACATTTCACGATCCCATCCGGACGCGTGGTGCCCGTCGACCCGGGACTACGTGACGTCCCGCCGGGTCGTGGTCTGAGCCGCGACCGCGCCGATCGCGACCGCCATTGCGGCCACGAGCAGCCCGGCGGCAAGGAACGGCAGCGGTGACGCCGTCGAGGATCCGGAGTAACCAAATCCGCCGCCGCCAAGACGAGCGCCCGCCAGCGTGGTCGCGGCGGTGAATGGCAGGAACGGACCGATGCTGTTGAACAGCCCACCGACGATCGACTCGACGAACAGCGCCCACACCAGCACGCCAATCACTGCGCCAAGCTGGCCTCGGATTACGGAACCGAGCGCGGCGCCGAGTGCGGCGAGCAGGGCGGCGCCGACGATCGCGCCGACGGCGTAGCGAACGATCGTGCCCGAGCCGACCGAGATCGGATCGGCACGAGCGGCGACGAAGATCATGGAGACCGCCGTCGTCGCTGCGGCGCCGCCGGCCCCGAAGGCGAGCCCAACGATCCCGGACGCGATCATCTTCGCCCGTAGGACGCGGCTTCGGGCGGGCGCTTGGAGGTAGGTCAGCGTCGCGGTCTGGTGACGAAACTCGCCGCTGGCCATGGTCACACCGAGCACCCAGGCCATCAGCATCGCGAAGCCGGTCACCGTCAACCCATTGCTCAGCCCCGCCGCCGTGTCGAGCGGCGGGAGACGTCCGTTGCCGGCACGTGCATCGCGGAGCACCGCGTCAAGCGCGCAGAGGGCGGTCCCGATGGCCAGCAACCCAAAGGTGAGTCGCGTCGTGCGAAGCTTGAGCAACTCGATGCGTACGAGCCGGCTCATCGGCATGCCTCCTCGGGCGACTGATCGGCCCCGCCGCGGCGTATTGGCTGTCCCGAGGCGCCGTTGGTGAGGGCCAAAAACGCGTCTTCGAGATCTGCGCCGTCGGTTGTTGCCTCGAAGATCGGGATCGCGTGCCGAGCGGCGAGAAGTCCCACCTCCTCGGCAGTGGCGCCGCTGACATGCACCCAATCGCCAACACCGCGGGCGTCGATGTCTTCGCGCGCGCCAAGCGCGTCGAGCAGTCGCCGAGATTCGGGGGTACGCACGCGTACCGTTCGGCGACCGCGTGCCGCGAGCTCCGCAAGAGATGACTGGGTGACGAGTCGACCTCGATCCAAGATGATCACGCGATCGACGGTCTGTGCCACCTCCGCCAGAATGTGGCTAGACACGAGCACCGTTCGGCCTTCGCCCGCCAGCCCGCGCAGCGTACGCCGCAACCAGCGGACGCCTTCCGGATCGAGCCCGTTGGCCGGCTCGTCCAAGATGAGGATCTCGGGGTCGTGCAGCAACGCGGTAGCCAGGCCGAGCCGCTGCCGCATGCCGAGCGAGAACCCGCCGACCCGCCGATCTGCAACATCGCTCAGCTCGACGGCGTCCAGCGCCCGGTTGATGTCGCGCGGCCCGGCGCCGCCGGCCAATGCGTGGATGCGCAGGTGGTTCCGGGCACTCCGGCCGGGATGGCAGGCGGAGGCCTCCAACGCCGCGCCAACCAGGCGCACCGGATCCGGCAGGCTGGCGTACGGGTGCCCGTTGATGGTGGCGGTACCCGCAGTCGGCGCCACCAGACCAAGCAGCACGCGCAACGTGGTCGTCTTTCCGGCGCCGTTGGGTCCGAGAAAGCCGACCACCGATCCGGAGTCGACCTCGAAGTCGAGACCATCGACCGCGATGACGGTGCCGAAGCGTTTGGTCAGGCCGCGTACCTCGATCGTGCTCATGGGCGTCGACCCCCTTGGTTCCGCCGGCGTAGCAGATAAGCGACGACGCCGACGACGACGGCCAGCACGACGAGCCAGCCGATGATCCAGAGCGCCGCACGACCACCGTGATGGGTGCCGGACGCGGCCACGATCGCCACGGGCGTGGGGTGAGCGAGGAATCCGTACATGCCGCCAGCGTCCTGCGAACGGCATGTGCGTGTCGTCAGCCGGTGGCCGATTCTCCGATACCACTCCAGACGACCCGCAGCGCGAGCAACCGCGCGGCACGGCGGAGGTCACGTCACGCGGAGGTAGTACACGTGCCCGGCCGGGTACGACTGGCGGAGTAGTCGTACGTCGTCCCGGCGCTGACGCGAGGCGTAACGGTTCCGACGTACCGTCGTGGGCGATGGCCGAGCCACCAGTCCGCGACCCCACGTCACGCCGCATCGGTTCCGTGCGACCGTGGCTGGCCGACGCGGGGCTGGCGGTCGTGGTTGCCGGTGCGCAGGTGGCCGGATCGTTCGCCATCGCAGCCCACCGGGCACGTCCCGTCACCGCGAGTGGGCTGGCGTTGCTGTGTGTCGGGGCGAGCGCGCTGGTGCTTCGGCGGAGGTACCCGGTTGCCGTCCTAGCCGTCACGTACGCGACGACCTTCGCGTACCTCGTCACGCAGGTCCACACCGCGCCTGCGTGGCTGGCGGTCGTGGTGGCGTTCGTGACCGCGGTGCAGGAACGTAAGCGGGCCGCCGCGCTCGGTTTTCTGGTCGCCGGGTATGTCTTGTTCCTCTGGGGCCCGATGCTGGCCGGGCAGCACGCGCCGTCCGCGACATTCGCATGGGCGCTCGGCACCGGGCTCGCGGCCCTGGCCGGTGGATCAGAACTGCTGCGGCAAAGACGGCAGCGCGCCGCGGCGGTCGCGCGCAGTCGCCGTGAAGAACTGCTGCGACACGCGAGTGACGAACGTCTGCGCATCGCGCGCGAACTACACGACGTTGTCGCCCATCACATCTCGGCGATCCACGTCCAGGCGAACACCGCCCTGCATCTCGTCGATCGCCAACCGGACCGTACCGTCGCCGCGCTCGCCACGATCAACGACGTCAGCAAGCAAGTCCTCATGGAGTTGCGCGCCATTCTCGGGGTCCTGCGCGGTGTCGATGAAAATGCCCCTCGAGCGCCGGCGCCCAGCGTTGCCCGGCTCGACGACCTGGTCACCAGCGCCGCGGCGGCCGGCGTCAGCGTCCAGCTTCACGAGGACGGAGCACGGCCGGACCTTCGGCCGGATGTCGACCTCGCCGCCTACCGGATCGTGCAGGAGGCGCTCACCAACACCGCCCGCCACTCGGGCGGGTACCACGCCGACGTCCGTCTTGCGTACCTGCCAAAGGAGTTGCTCGTCGAGATCGCGGACGACGGCGTCCGCCGCGTCCACCTCGAACGACACGGCGCGGTCGGCAATGGCATCACCGGCATGGTTGAGCGCGCGCGTGCGCTGGGCGGGACCCTTACCGCCGCGCCGGGTGACGGCGGCGGATTCGTCGTGCGCGCGAGGCTCCCGCTCAACGGGCGTGAGGCATGACCCGCGTCGCACTCGCCGATGACCAGGCGCTGGTGCGCAGCGGCTTCGCCGCGCTGCTCGACGCCGAGGACGACATCACCGTGGTCGGCGAGGCCAGCAACGGACTCGAGGCGGTTCGGCTGGCGGCGGACGCCCATCCGGACGTGTTGCTCATGGACATCCGCATGCCGGAACTTGACGGCGTGGCGGCGACTCGACAGATCGCGGCTGACCCGCGTCTCGCCGCCGTTCACGTCGTCATCCTCACTACTTTCGATCTGGATGAGTACGTGTTCGAGGGCCTGCGCGCCGGTGCGGCTGGCTTTCTCGTCAAGGACACCGACGCGGCCGAGCTGATCCGTGCAGTGCGGGTCGTCGCCGCGGGCGACGCTCTCCTCTCGCCCGCGGTCACCCGCAAGCTCATCGCCGAGTACGCGGTCCGGAGCCGTACGCCCGTCCCGGCCACAAGTCTGTCGAGCCTTACCGATCGGGAACGTGAGGTTCTCGGGCTGATCGCGACGGGACTGTCCAACGACGAGATCTCCCAGCGGTTGTTCACCAGCGTGTCCACCACCAAGACGCACGCAAGCCGCGTGATGGCAAAGCTCGGTGCTCGCGATCGGGCGCAGCTGGTCGTCATCGGTTACGAATCCGGCCTCGTCCGGCCCGGATGGACGGGGTGAGGCGTGACCGCGGCGACAAGTGGCTAGGCGAGTTCGGCCGGGCGTAGGTGGGCTGGCGTGTCGAGATACGCGTCCAGCGTGGTCGCCGCGTTAATCAACGCGAGGTGCGTCAGCGCCTGCGGGAAGTTGCCGAGTTGCTCACCGTTCGTGCCGAGTTCCTCGGCGTACAGCCCGAGGTGGTTGCTATAGGTCAGCATCTTCTCGAACACGAGCCGCGCCTCCGCGAGCCGACCGGCACGAGCGAGCGTCTCGACGTACCAGAACGTGCACATCGAGAACGTACCCTCGGCGCCGGCCGCCCCGTCCGGTGACGCGATCGGGTCGTAGCGGTAGACCAGGCTGTCCGAGATCAGGTGTTCGTAGATCGCGTCCAACGTGGACAGCCAGGACGGTTCGTTGTCGGAGAGGAAGCCGACGATCGGCATGATGAGCGTCGCCGCATCGAGCACATCGTCGCCGTACGCCTGCACGAACGCCCGCCGCTGCGGGTGCCAGCCACGCGTCAGCACCTGCGTGTGGATCGCGTCGCGGGCGGCCAGCCACGCGGTCGTGTCGGCCGGCCAACCCAACGCCTCGGCGAGGCGGATCATCCGATCAAGCGCGACCCACGACATCACGCGGGCGTAGACGAAGTCCTTCCGGCCGCCACGGGTCTCCCAGATGCCTTCGTCCGGCTGATCCCAGTGCACGGACAGCCAGTCCGCGAGTTCGCTCAGCCGCTTCCAGCCACGCGTACCGAGACGGCCACCCCGCTTGTACGCGGTCCAGATGGCGTCGATCAACTCGCCGTAGATGTCGAGCTGGAGCTGGCGCGCGGCACCGTTACCGATCCGTACCGGCCGCGACGACTGGTAGCCGTCCAGGTGGTCGAAGGTGACCTCGTGCATGTCGGGCGACCCGTCGACGCGGTACATCACCTGCAGCGGCCCGCCGTCGGCGCCGCCCGTACCACCCGGCCGGGCGGTCAGCCAGGTGAACAAGCGGCGCGCCTCCTCGCCGTACCCGAGGCGCAGCAACGAGTGCACCGACAGCGCGGCATCCCGAATCCACGTGTATCGGTAGTCCCAGTTCCGTTCCCCGCCGATCTGTTCGGGCAACCCAGCGGTCGGCGCGGCGACGATGGCGCCGGACGGGTTGTATGTGAGCAGCTTCAACGTGATGGCGGAGCGGGTCACCATCTCGCGCCAGCGTCCCCGGTACGACCCGGATGCCACCCAGTGGTGCCAGAAGTCCATCGTGGACCGGTAGCGGCCGTCGGTCTCGTCGGCGCTCACCCGTCGTGGCGCAGGGTCGCCCTCGACGCCACCGACCAGTGCGAACCACGCGGTGGCGCCGGCCGCGAGATCCAATGTCACGCTGACGTCGTCACCGTCCGCCTCGAGATCAACGTCGCTGTCGAGTCGCAGTGTGCGGTTGGCGGAATGGAACACGGCGGCGTTGCCTTCGCACATCAGCTTGTGCTCGGCCTGTGCGTAGTCGAAGCGGGGAGCGCACTGCACCGCCAGCCGTACGCGGCCGCTGACCACCCGTACCAGACGCATCAGCACGTGCGGCGAGTCGGTGGCACGGCCGGTGACCGGCATGAAGTCGACGACCTCGGCGACGCCGTCGGTGCCGAGGAACCTCGTCACGAGCACCGCCGAGTCAGGCAGGTAAAGCTGCCGCGTCCCCCACCCCGGTCCGACCGGCGCGATCCGGAAGGATCCGCCCCGCTCATGGTCGAGCAACGAGGCGAACACGCTCGGCGCGTCGAACCGCCCGGGGCAGTACCAGACGATCGCACCGCCGGTGTCCACCAGTGCCGCCGTCTGCAGGTTGCCGATCAGGCCATGCTCGGCAATTGGTGGGTACGGCTCGGCACGCGTGTGCCGGTCTGTACTCATGGCGCCTCACCCCCGGCGGCACCGTCAAAAGACCCCCGCCCTTTCGACAGTACGTTGCACCTAGACCGGCGCGGGCGGGCACCGTGAGATCGCTAGTTGATCACTGGGCCGGGCCGCGCGATCAGGGCCGCAACTCCCCCGAACCTCGGGCGATCAGGTGCACCGGCAAGGTCAGCTGGTGTGGTGGCGAATCCTCCCCGCTCAAGCGCGCGAAGAGCAGGTCGGCCGCCGCCTTGCCGAGCGCAGCCACGTCATGAGCGATCACGCTCACCTTCGGCTCGAGCAGATCGGCCAGCTCGAAGTCGTCGAACCCGACCAGTGCCGGCTGGTCCGGCCAGTCGGCAAGTGCGCGTAGCACCAGCACGGTGATGCGATTGTTGCCGGTGACGATCGCGGTGGCCGGCGCCGGCCGGCGCAGTACGCGCCGCAGAGCCGCCGTGATCCGGCGCGCGTCATGCGGCCCCATGAACACCAATTGCTGGTCGAATCGCAGACCGGCACCGGTGCAGCCGTCGCGGAAGCCGCGCAGCCGTTCGGCCGCGGTGAAGATGTGCGGTGCGTCCCCGAGGTACGCGATGCGCCGGTGCCCGTGGCGGGCCAAGTGGCGGACCGCCGCCGCCACGCCGCCCGCGTTGTCGACCAGTACGGTGTCCGCGGCGATGCCGCCGGCCGGCCGATCGACGAACACCAACTTCGCGCCGGCGCGGATCTGCGGCACAAGGTAACCGTGTGGCCCGCCGGCCGGGACCACTACGAGACCGTCGACCTGCCGAGAGCAGAAGTCCAGGATCAGCTCGCGTTCCCGGTCCGGGTCCTCGTCCGAGGACGCGGCGAGCACCTGCCGGTCGTGTTGACGTGCCACGTCCTGCACCGCGCAGATCAGCGTCGCGTAGAACGGGTTGGCCATGTCCTCGGTCACTACGGCGATCGTCTCGGTCGACAAGCCGCTGGTGGCGTGGTGGGCGCCGGTGTTGCGCCGGAAACCCAACTGATCGATGGCCACCCGGACCCGCTGTGCCGTCGTCGGGTGTACGCCAGCTTGCCGGTTCACCACCCGCGACACGGTTTTGAGGCTCACGCCGGCCACTCGGGCCACGTCGTCCATGTTGGCGCGCGGAACCGTACGCCGCCGTTCAGACAGTATCGTCACGATCACAGTTGACCGCCGTCGATCGACGACGGTCAAGGCTTCGCCGATGCCGTCCTGTCTCCTGTGGACCTGCCGAAACTCTGCTGTGGATCACTCGCGAGCGGACATCGTGACGGCACGTCGCCCACGGCCGTGGCCTCCGTACCGCCGTTTTGTCGTTGTCTTGATCATCGCGTCTTCGACTGGACACACTCGCCGCAACGCCTTGACAGCGCGAAAGCGCGATCGGGATTGTCTGCATAACGCCCGTCTAATCGACAACGATCTCTGGCGTCCGTCCCCGACGTTCATGCGAAGGCGAGTGGTGCGACCATGTGGCAATTCCGGAAGGCGACGGCTGTCGGTCAATCGGCCACGAAGCGGCGCGGCGCCCTGCTCGCCGCATTCGTGCTGGCGGTTGCCGCACTTACCGCGACCTTGTCGACGGGAACGGCGTTCGCGGCGTCACCGACCCCAGGCCCGAGCCCCAGCCCGAGTCCCAGCGCCAGTCCGAGTCCGGCGAGCGGCGCCAGTTCGGCCGCGAGCCAGGGTCGCCAGGCCAAAACGGCAGCGTGCAGCAAGGCCAACAACGGGCGGCTGATGTCCTGTCCGAAGCCGGTACCCGCGGCCAAGCTCCCGGCCGGCGCCAGGAACACCGCCACCCTCAGCAACCCGACGGCCGACCTGGCGCAGATGGTCGACACACGGACGTGGACCACCGGTGGCGGCAACACCTACCCGGGTGCCACCGCGCCGTTCGGCATGGTGCAGTGGAGCCCGGACACGATGCCGAACCGGTCTGCCGGTGGCGGTTACAGCTTCGGCGACACGTCGTTGACCGGCTACTCCCTGACGCACATCAGTGGCCCGGGCTGCGGCGCGGCGGGCGACGTACCCATCCTGCCGATGACCGGCGCGCTGCCGAGCGGCGACCCGAACGACGCGGAAACGTCCTTCACCAACACCGGTGAGGTCGCGCAGGCCGGTTACTACTCGGCGCAGAGCAACCAGCCCAACACGATCACCTCGCAGTTCACCGCGACCCCGCACAGCTCGATGGGCCGGTTCACCTTCCCCGCCACCACGCAGGCCGACTTCCTGGTCAAGCTGATGGACAGCCAGAACGGCGACTTCGGCGACAGCGTCCATGTGGTCAGCAACACTGAGATCGCGGGCTCTGACACGAGCGGCCACTTCTGCGGCGAAGGCAGCAACGACGGTCAGGTCCAGGAATACACCGTCTACTTCGACATCGTCTTCGACCAGCCGTTCACCGCGTCGCAGGTCATCACGCGTTCCGGCCAGACCGACCCGTCGGCGGTGTTCCTCACCTTCGACACCACGAGCAACCCGGTGGTACAAGCCAAGGTCGGCATCTCGTACGTAAGCACCGACAACGCCAAGCTGGACTGGCAGACCGAGAACGCGGGATGGGATTTCGACGCCGTACAGACCAGCGTGCAGCAGGACTGGAACACGCTGCTCAACAGGATCCAGGTGTCCGGCCGCAGCGTCGCGCTGACGCAGGAGTTCTACAGCCTGCTCTACAAGGACTTCATGCAGCCCAACATCACCAGCGACGTCAACGGTCAATACATGGGCTCGGACATGAAGATGCACACGATCGCCGCCGGCCAACACGACCAGTACGGCACATATTCCGGCTGGGATACCTTCCATTCCCTCGTACAGCTGCAAGCGATCCTGGATCCGTCCGCGGCCAGCGATCAGGCCCAGTCGCTGCTCAACTACTACAGCCAGGACAGCATTCTGCAGCAGTGGGGCTACCTGAACCTGAACAACTACGTGATGGTCGGCGACCCCGCGCAGTCGATCATCGCGGACTACTACGCTTTCGGCGCCCGCGACTTCAACACGAGCGAGGCGCTTGCCGACATGCTCAAGCAGGCCAACACCGTCAACGACGTACGGCCAGGCGAAGCGCTCGAGCAGCAACTCGGATACCTGCCGGAGGACGGCAGCTACGGCTGCTGCAACCCACACGGGTACGTACCCACGCTGCTCGAATACGACAGCGAAGACCTCGCGCTCGCGCACTTCGCGGCCGCGCTGGGTGACAGCACCGACGCGGCGATGCTCGAGCAGCGCGCGAACAACTGGCAGAACGTGTTCAACCCGGTCAACGGTCTGCTCAACCCACGCAACACGAACGGCTCGTTCATGACCGGCATCACGCCGACGACGACCGACCCGTACGTGGAAGGCGACGCGTACGAGTACCTGTGGAACGTCCCGAACAACTACGCAGCGCTCTTCTCCGCGTTGGGTGGGAACGCGAAGGTCGCCCCGATGCTTCGACAGTTCCTGTCCCGGCCTAACGGCTTCGGCATGTTCGCGCAGCTGTCCAACGAATTCGGCTTCGGCGAGCAGTACGCGCTGAACTACGCGGGCGACCCGGCCGGCACGCAGCAAGCGGTCAACAACATCCTGGCCACCATGTACCCGCCGGGACCGAGCGGCCTGCCGAACAACGACGACCTCGGTGCCAACAGCTCGACGTTCATCTGGGAGATGCTCGGCATGTATCCGGAGAACTCCGGCAGCGACACGCTGGTGTTCAACGGCGCCGGCTTCCCGCACGCGTCGATCAACCTGCCCAATGGCAAGACCATCACGATCAACGCGCCAGGGGCGTCCGCGACGACGTACTACGTGCAGTCGCTGAAGATCAACGGCACGCCGTACCAGAAGACGTACGTGCCGTTCTCGACGCTGGCCAATGGCGCCACGCTGGACTGGAAGCTCGGCACGACGCCGTCCACGTGGGGTACCGCGCCGCAGGACGCTCCGCCGTCGTACGGCGCCGGAACGCGGCCGGCCATCGGCTTCCTGTCCGATCAGCAGGTCACTCTGGCACCCGGCGCCACCGCTACCGTCACCATCGGCGCGCAGAACACCACCCAGCACGCACAGACCGTCACCGCACATGTGACGGCGCCCGCCGGCCTGCACGTGACGTTGACACCACCGTCCGGGCAGATCAACGTACCGCCGAACAAGGCCGGCACCATCACCGCGACGGTGCACGCCGATGCGTCGGCGCCGCAGACGTTCTACTCGGTACCCGTGTCGCTATCGTCCGGTAGCACGGCGTTGCCCGGCCTGACGCTGACCACGCTGGTAGCGCAGCCCGGCAGCCTGCTCGCATCGTTCGACAACCCAGGCGTCTCGGACGACTCCGACGTCAACGCTGGCAATTTCGACGGTGGCGTGAACAGCTACTCCGCCGAGGCGCTCGCAGCGGAAGGGATCAGCCCGGGCCAACCGGTCAGCTCGGGTGGCATCACATACACCTGGCCGGCCCCGACACCCGGATTCCCGAACAACGTGATCGCGGCTGGACAGCACATCACCGTCAACGCGCCGGCTGGCACCCAGCAGGTTGGATTCCTCGGCGCCGCGACCAACGGGCCTAGCCAAGGCCTAACGACGCTGACCTACTCCGACGGCTCGACATCGCGCTTCTGGTTAGGCCTGTCCGACTGGACGCTCAACGCCGGCCGATCGCAACCGTCGTTCGGCAACCAGATCGTTGCCCAGACGGCATACCGCAACTGTGCGGGCTGCACCGGCGGGCGCGACAACACGGCCACCGATATCTTGTCGACGTCGATACCCGTGGACGCGTCGAAGACGCTCACCAGCGTCACGCTCCCGTCCGGCGCCTCGCGCGGGCAGCTGCACATCTTCGCCATCGGCACCTCCACAACGCCGATGACCGGTGCGGTCGTCGACTCGCTTAGCCCCGCGACCGCGTCCGCCGGTCAAACCGTGACGATCAACGGTTCGGGCTTCGGCGCGAGCCAGGGCAGCGGATTCGTCGCGTTCAGCGACCTCGGTACGAACTGGGGCGCGCCGGGTAACGCCGCGACGTTCACGGTGAACTCCTGGAGTGACACGGCGATCACGTTTACAGTGCCGACACCGAGCGGAAGCAACGGGCAGTTCCGTGTCTGGCCGGGAACGGTCGCTTCGGTAACGGTGACGAACAGCTCGGCGCAGGTCTCCGACATCGGCGCGTTGGAGATCACGCCGACGAGTTCGATGAGCGACTACTACGACAACACCGGCATCAGCGCGGACAGCAACCAGGCATGCGCGAACCTCGACGGCGTCGGGTTCAGCCTGTCCGCGGACGCGCTGGCGCAGGCCGGCCTCACGCAGGGCGGCACCCTCACCTCCGGCGGCGTGACGTTCACCTGGCCGGACCTGGCGGCTTGCCAACCCGACAACGTGCTCGCCGCCGGTCAGGAGATCCTGCTGCCCGGGCATGGCGGTGCCAGCCAGGTCGGATTCCTTGTCACGTCGACGAACGGCGACTCGTCCGGTCCGGTGACGATCACATATACCGACGGCACCACGTCCACCGGAACGCTTGATGTCAGTGACTGGGCCAGCGGTGCTTCCGGCGACGAGAACACCGCGGCCACGATGCCGTACCGCAATTCGACGGGTGGCGGTTCGCAGCAACTCACCGTTTCGGTGTTCGAGATCAGCGTGCCGGTCGACGCAAGCAAGACGATCGCGTCGGTGACGTTGCCCAACGTCGGCTTCCAGGTTGGCTCGGGACGAACCGGGATGCACGTGTTCGCGATCGGTGCCGGGTGACCTGATCGCCGGCTCGGTCGTTGGTGGGGATGGGACTCCTCACCGCTGTGGACCCCCATAGCGGTGAGGAGGCGCCCGCCTCGCTGGCGTCAGTCGCCGTCCGGCACTCTCAGTCGCGATCCAGCGGTCTCAGTCGCGATCCAGCAGCCGCAGAGCGTCGCCGAGCGTCTCGATGGATTCGACCGTGATCGGGTCGACGACCAGTTGCAGATGCGTCGCGCCAGCCCGTGCCATCGCCTCGAGATGGCCGCTGACGTCGGCGGCCGATCCCTGGACCGGCGCAACGCCACGGCGATACTTGTCCCCCATCAGACGGCCGGTTCCGGTTGGCATGCCGACCAGCACCGCCGCGGTGGCCGCAACCTCGCCCGGCCGGCGCCCAGCGCGCGCGGCCGCCTCCTCGACCCGTGCTCGGACAGCGGCGAATCCCTCCGGCGTATTGCCGTATTCGCTCCACCACACGTTCCACGCGTCGACGTGCGGCAGCCCAATGCTCATCATCCGAGGGCTTGTTGAGCCGAGCATCAGCGGAGGACCGCCGGGCCGCGTCGGACCGGGGTCAAGCACACAGTCATCGACGCGGTAGTACGAGCCAGCAAAGTCGGCTCGCCCGTCGTGGAGGAGGCGGCGAATGATCGTGAACGCCTCCTCAAAGCGCGACACCCGGTGGTCGTACGGGAATCCGAATGCGCGGTATTCCCGTTCGTTCCATCCCGCGCCAAGGCCCAGGATCAGCCGCCCACCCGAGATCGCGTCGACGGTCGCCGCCTGCTTGGCGAGCATCGCCGGCGCGTGGAAGCTCGTCGACGCGACCAGCGGCCCGAGTTCGACGCGTGTCGTGACGGCAGCCAGTGCGGCCAGCCCGGTCCACGCCTCCCACGGTCCCCGCGTGAGGCCGCCGGGTAGGTCGTAGAGCAGGTGGTCACCGAGCCAGACCGAGTCGAACCCGACCTCCTCGACGGTACGGGCCATCGACAGCAACTCCGGCCAGTCGACGCGTCGTTCGACCTCGGGCAGTTGGATTCCGACTCGGCACGGACGAGGCATCCGCGAACTCTATCGACCCGCTCAGCGACACGATCGTTTGCGGTCGCCGCCGGCGCCGAGTCACTCAGCGCCCATCCGGGATTCAGCCAGACTCCGATTTCTTGAATTGCTTGACGGCGTTGGCACCCCGCACTGACGCTAGCGTGATGTCGGAGCAGACCTACTTTGCGCCGGACACGGTGGCGGTGCTACGCAGCCCGACCCGGCAACACATCTTGCGCATGGCCCAACACCCGGTCACCGCGCGGCAGATCGCCGAGTCGCTGGGCGTACCGGTCACGCGGGTGTACCACCACCTTGAACGGCTCACCGACAGCGGGCTACTCCAGGTGGTTGGCCAGGACAAGGACGGCGCCTCGGTCAGCCACGTCTATCTGGCAAGCGTCACGGACATCCGGGCGACCGCCGATCTCGACCAGATCAGCCAGATGCTGCAGGATTCCGTCGCGGACGTCGAGGCGGCCGCACCGGGCGCGAACACGCTTATCGGAAAGACCATCGGCGTCCTTCCCGCGCCGATGTTCGACCATCTCGTCGAGAGCGTGCAGCGCGTGATTGACGACTTCGACAGCACAACATACGACGACGGCGACCTGGTCGCGTTCACCTATGTGGTCGCGCCAGTTCGAGACGCGGGTGCCTACCGGATTCGCGCAGGCACTGTCGACGACTTGCCGACGTACCGGCGAATTCTCTACGAGGCGGTCACCTGGCACCCGGACCGGTCGCTGCCACCGCAAGAACAACTCCTCGCGCACCCCGAACTCGCCCGATTCCATCAGGGCTGGCCACGGGTCGGAGATATCGCGGTCGTTGCGGACCGCGCGGGCGAACCGGTCGGCGGAGCATTCGCCCGGCTCTTCACCGATGACGATCACAGCTCCGGTTATGTCGACTCCGCGACGCCCGAGTTGGCCATCGCGGTTTGGCCGGAGCATCGGGGTCGCGGCCTCGGCGCTCGACTCCTCGCGGCGCTTGCCGATGAGGCGCGGGCGGCCGGAATCACCCGCCTCAGCCTCGCCGTCGAGCGCGACAACCCGGCCGCACACCTCTACCAGCGCTGCGGCTATCGCGTTGTCGCGGAACCCGGCGACGACTACCTGATGGTCTTCGATCTCAGCTGAAGCCACTCTTCGCACCCCGAGAACCATCGCTGTTACCGTGACGGCGTGCCCGAGACGCAGCGGGAGCCCGTACCCCGAATCGATACCGGCGAGCTCGACACGGCGATGGCGTTTCTGGATTTCGCGCGACACTGCGTGCTGAAGAAGGCCGACGGGCTGTCGGACGAGCAGGTGCGCCGTGTCCTGGTCGACAGCGGCACGTCCATCCTCGGCCTCATCCAGCACCTGGCCGAGGCGGAGCGGTATTGGTTCGGCCACCACCTCGCCGGTACCGCCTGGGACGGCAGCCGTGAACTCGGTATGAATGTGCCGGCCGACCGGGACTCGGCGACCGTATTGCAGGACTACCGGGCCGCCGTCGAGGACAGCGACCGCGCGATCCGCGCCGCTGGCGATCCGCAGGCGCAGATCATTGTCCCGGTGGAGGGCAATCACCACACGCTGCGATGGGTTATGGCCCACATGACCAGCGAGACGGCCCGCCATGCTGGGCACGCGGACATACTTCGCGAGCAGATCGACGGCACCACCGGTCGGTAAGCCAGCGAAACCCTGATCGGCTCCCGTCAATCAGCCTCAGCGATTCTGCAGGGTCCGCTGGCGCATCGCCTCGTAGAGCGCGACGCTTCCGGCGGTCGCCGCATTGAGCGAGCTGGCCGTGCCGCCGATCGGGATCCGTACGAGGTGGTCGCAGGCATCACGCCACCCCTCGGTCATCCCGGTCGTTTCGTTGCCGATGACCATGACCAGTGGTTGCGTCATGTCGAAGTCGCTAATCGCCGTGTCACCTGCCTCGTCGGTGCCGATGACGACGATCGGGATGCCGTCGGCGCGGATTCGCTCGACCCACCGCTGCACGTCGATGTGCGATGCGACGCGAATGGTTGGCACCGCGAACAGCGAACCGGTGCTCGCGCGTACGCATTTCGGGTCGTACGGGTCCGCGGCGTGCCCGGTGACCACCAGTCCGGTCCCGCGAAACGCGTCAATCGAGCGGGCGAGGGTGCCCACGTTCCCTGGGCTCGACGGCCGGTCGAATACGGTCACCAACATGTCGTGCGATACCGGCAACCGTGATAGATCATCTGCGGGCATCCCGACGACGGCGAGCAGTTCGGGCGTGTCCTCAGCCTTCTCGCCCAACTCGCGCATCAGCTCGGACGAAACGAGATACCGCTCGGCGCCGGTCGACCGCCACACCTGCTCCGCCCACGGCGACCGCCGCGGCCGGTCATCGGCGAGCACCTCGCGCACTCGCCAGTGCTGTTCAATCGCCGCGGAGATCGGTCGCACGCCGTGCACCATGAACTCACCCGCGCGCAGCCGCTTGGTTCGGTTCGCCAACAGCGTCTGCCAGCGCTGGAACGTGGCGTTGCGGACGGTTACCCGCAGCGGGTCGGGCACACGCACCTCCGGAACAGGATCCAGACGTGCTGGCAGCCTAGGCGATGCTCGCAGGCGTACGGTCGACGAGTTCTCAGGCGGAGAGGCGACACGTCATGACTACATTGCGGACCGTCGGGCTGGTTGGGGCCGGACATATGGGCGCCGGAGTCGGGTGGGCATTGCGCGAAGGTGGACACGACGTCGTCACGTCGTTGCACGGCCGCTCGGCGCGTACCGCTCGGCTGGCCGCCGACGCCGGGCTACGGGTCGTACCGCGGCTGGCCGACGTTGTCGCGGCGTCGAGTGTCATCCTCGTCGTGACCCCGCCAAGCGCAGCTCTAACGGCAGCCGCCGACATTGCCGCGGCGGTCGCGACGCTTGACGAATCCACCCACCGCACGAGCGAACACGCCGACTTGACGTGGCGTGGACCAACCCGACCGGTCGTCGTGGATCTCAACGCGATCGCACCGGCGACCGCCCGAGCCGCCGGCGAGGTAATCGAGGTGCTCGGTCTCGACTTCGTGGATGGCTCAATCTCGGGACCGCCGCCGACCGTACGGCCGGGCGCGCGGATCTACCTGTCCGGTCCGCTCGCCGCCGAGATCGCAGACCTGGGCTGGAAACACGTCAGTCCAGTGGTCGTGAGCGATCAGATCGGCGCGGCCAGTGCGGTGAAGATGTCCACCGCATCGGTCTACAAAGGGCTGATGGGACTGATGACCCAGGCGATGCGGTCCGCTTCGCACCACGGTGTCCTGGACGTCGTCATGTCGGACCTGGGCACCGAACTCGGGTCGCCCTACGAGGTAGGCCTGGCCGCCACAAAGGCGCACCGGTACGTCGCCGAAATGCACGAAATCGCCAAGACGCAGGAGGGCGCCGGACTCACACCGTCGCTGTTCGAGGCGTTCGCCGAGATCTGGGCGGACGTTATGCACACCAGTCTTGCGCGCGGCACTCCCGAGTCTCTAGGCCGCGAGATCACCGCCGAGGATGTGGCAAGGCTCCTCGGTGATCACGACGCCCGTTCCGGCGATTCTTGACTGGTTCCAGAAAACCCGGGATATGCTGAGGTGTGTCCACGACCTTGGACTTCCATCAAATGCTGCGTGAGGCCGAGCTACGAGTGACGCGTCCGCGGGTGGCCGTGTTGGCCGCCGTGCACGCTCATCCGCACGCCGACACGGACTCGATCATCGACCTGGCCCGTACGGATCTTCCCCGCCTGTCACACCAGGCGGTGTACGACGGGCTCCGGGCGCTGACGGTGGCGGGTCTGGTGCGTCGCATCCAGCCATCTGGTTCGGTGGCTCGCTACGAGTCACGGGTCTCAGATAACCATCACCACGCCGTCTGCCGGTCGTGCGCCGTCATCACCGATGTCGACTGCGCGGTCGGCTACACGCCGTGCCTCACCGCTTCCGACGGCCACGGATTCACCATCGACGAGGCCGAGGTCGTCTATTGGGGCTTGTGCTCCACCTGCGCCACGGCGCAGCCGACCTGACCATCTGTCAACAGATCCGATCGATCAACTCTCGGAGGAACTCCCGTGCCTGAGCATGACGCAGTTGTCGGAGAAATGAACTCGGAAGAAAGCGAGGGAGGCTGCCCGTTCTCGCTCGGACGCGTCACGCACCCGACCGAGGGCGCCGGGAACCGCACATGGTGGCCGAACCAGCTCAATCTGAAGATCCTCGAGAAGAACCCGCCGATGTCCAACCCCATGGGCGCGGATTTCGACTACGCGGCGGAGTTCAAGACCCTCGACCTCGACGAGGTGCGACGGGACATCGAGGAGGTCATGACGACCTCGCAGGACTGGTGGCCGGCCGACTTCGGCCACTACGGCCCACTGCTGATCCGGATGGCGTGGCACGCGGCAGGTACGTACCGCATCCACGACGGCCGCGGTGGCGCCGGCACCGGGATGCAGCGCTTCGCGCCGCTGAACAGCTGGCCGGACAACGGCAACCTTGACAAGGCGCGCCGGTTGCTATGGCCGGTGAAGCAAAAGTACGGCCGCAAGTTGTCCTGGGCCGACCTGATGGTGTTCGCCGGCAACTGCGCGCTCGAGTCGATGGGCTTCAAGACTTTCGGCTTCGGCGGCGGCCGGCCGGACGTGTGGGAACCCGACGAGGACGTCTACTGGGGACCTGAGGACACCTGGCTCGGCGATGAGCGTTACACGGGCGACCGCGAGCTGGAGAACCCGCTCGCCGCGGTGCAGATGGGCCTCATATACGTCAATCCGGAAGGGCCGAACGGCGAACCGGACCCGCTCGCCGCCGCCCGGGACATCCGCGAGACGTTCCGCCGAATGGCGATGAATGACGAGGAGACTGTCGCGCTCATCGCTGGCGGGCACACGTTCGGCAAGACGCACGGTGCGGCCGATCCGGAGCCGTACGTCGGACCGGAACCCGAGGGCGCGCCGCTCGAGCAGCAAGGCCTCGGCTGGAAGAACACGTACGGCACCGGTGCCGGCCGTGACGCGATCACCAGCGGCATCGAGGTCACGTGGACCGCCACGCCGACGCAGTGGGACAACAGCTTCTTCGAGAACCTGTTCGGCTACGAGTGGGAGCTGACCCAGAGCCCGGCCGGCGCGAACCAGTGGGTCGCGAAGGACGGCGCGGGCGCGGGCACCATCCCCGACCCGCAGGACCCATCGATCCGACGCCCTCCGACGATGCTGACCACCGACCTGTCGCTGCGCTTCGATCCGGTGTACGAGCCGATCTCGCGCCGCTTCTACGAGCACCCGGACGAGTTGGCGGACGCGTTCGCGCGGGCCTGGTACAAGCTGACTCACCGTGACATGGGACCGATCGCCCGCTACCTTGGCCCACTCGTGCCGACCGAGGCACTCATCTGGCAGGACCCCGTACCAGCGGTGGATCACGAGCTCATCGGCGCGGCGGACGCGGCGACGCTGAAGCGTGAAATCCTCGCGTCCGGGCTGTCCGTTGCACAACTCGTCTCGACCGCGTGGGCATCGGCGTCGACGTTCCGGGGCAGCGACAAGCGCGGCGGCGCCAACGGAGCACGCATCCGTCTCGAACCGCAAAGTGGCTGGGAGGTCAACAACCCGGACGACCTCGCGACGGTTTTGCGCACTCTTGAAGGGATCCAGCGATCGTTCAACGCATCGCAGACTGGCGACACGAAGGTCTCGCTGGCCGATGTGATCGTGCTCGGCGGTTGCGCAGCGGTCGAGCTTGCGGCGAAGAATGCCGGCTATCGGATCGAGATCCCGTTCATGCCGGGGCGGACCGATGCTTCGCAGCAGCAGACCGACGTGGAGTCGTTCGCGGTGCTGGAGCCGACCGCGGACGGGTTCCGCAACTACCGCGGGAAGGGCCGCCGGCTGCCGTCCGAGTACCTTCTGCTCGATCGCGCGAACCTGCTGACGCTGAGCGCACCCGAAATGACTGTCCTGGTCGGTGGACTACGTGTGCTGGGCGCCAACGCCAAGCAGTCGCCGCACGGCGTGTTCACGAAGCGGGCGGGGTCGCTTACCAACGACTTCTTCGTGAACCTGCTCGACATGGGTACCAACTGGCAGCCGACCTCCGACGACGCTGAGACGTTCGAAGGTCGTGACGTCGCCACCGGTGACGTCAAGTGGACCGGCAGCCGTGTCGATCTGGTCTTCGGTTCGAACTCGCAGCTGCGTGCGCTCGCCGAGGTCTACGGAAGCGATGACGCACAAGAGAAGTTCGTGCACGACTTCGCCGCGGCCTGGAACAAGGTCATGAACCTCGACCGGTTCGACGCCGCCTGATTCGGCCGCGCGCGTAGACGCTGACGTGCAGGTCGGCCGCATGCGCCGGCCGGCACGTCGGGCGCGGAAATTTACGGGTACGCGAACGGGCTCGCCACCAACCCGATGACGCGACAGTTGATGGGCCTCCGCCTCGCATGCCACGATCCGGCTGTGGTGTTCGCCAGATCAGACGACCGGACTGTAGTCGTTGTCGTCGAGCCGTCCGGTGGGCGACCGGACTTCGCACGTATCGCGCTGACCTCGCCGTACCGGTCGGTCCTCGGGCCCAGCAGTGACGTGCCCGTCGGCCGCGACCCAGACGTCGCCACGCTGTTTCGAGCGGCGATCTACTACCGCGGCTTCGCCTCGTTCGCGTTGGGGGCGACGGTGGCACACTGGCTGGCACACCGGATCGTGTTTCGTGGCGGCTGGACCGTTCACGTTGATGCACCGGACCGTGACCCGATCAAGATTCGGTGCCCAGATCGCGCGGCGGCGGAGGCCCGAGCAAGCCAACTCGGCGACGACGTTGCCGAGCGCGGCGAGGTCGCGATCGACGACCTTTGACGCCGTCCGCGATGAGGCCACGCCTCGTATTGCGGTCCGCTGATCAGACGGTCGCTGTTGGGATTCCG
>Ga0126377_10000330_pt1 | contig 28160 bp, 20 predicted proteins | sample PanSoiMetPlot_22_FD_92647 | JGI IMG/M metagenome (GOLD analysis project Ga0126377, IMG submission 92647) | Tropical forest soil microbial communities from Panama - MetaG Plot_22 | ecosystem: Environmental > Terrestrial > Soil > Tropical forest > Bulk soil | place: Panama | collected 2016-02-17 | reverse complement strand
GCGCTCGGCGTCGTCCCAGCGGTCGAGATCGAGGTACATCTGGGCCGCTCGAGTGAGCAGCACCGGATCCGCGATCTCCAGCTCCTCGACCATGGCCATGGTGTCGGCGGCCGCTGCGAGGGCCGCCTTCTCGTCCTCGAGCTGAAACTCGGCCTCGGCGCGCAGGAGCAGCACGTCGGCGCGCTCCTCGTCCTCGTCGGTGAGCGCGAGCGCGCGCCCGGCCATGGCGATGGCCGCCTTCGGGTCGCCGCGGGAATAGAGCTCCAGCTCGCCGGCTTGTAGGAGAGGATGAGGATCCTCCGGGTCCGCCGCGGCGGCGCGCGCGAGCAGATCGAGCGCGTCGTCGATCTCGCCGCGCGCGGAGGCGACGGCGCCGGCCAGGCACAGGACGTCGGCGCCGTCGGAGCCGCCCTGCTGGGCCCGGCGCAGCGCGGCCTCGGCGCCCGCGAGATCCCCTGCCTCGAGCAGCTGCCAGCCGCGCTCGATCCGGTCGCGCTGGTGCGACATGGAGCGACTATAACCCCGTTTTTTGCCTTGGGCCGATTGCCTGGCCCGTTTGCCTGCGCCGACTCGCGCCGCTACAGTTGGCCGGTGCTGAGGCACTGGAGATCCGTTCGACCGGCCGCGGCCCTGGTGCTCGCGCTGGCCGCGACCGCGCTTCTGCCGGGCTGTCCCAACCGCACCAAGCGCAACGTCGGCGTCTACATGGCGGTGCCGACCGACGGAGACAAGCGTGCGCTGCGGCGCTTCGAGGAGACGCGGGCGCGCTTCCTCGACAGCGGGTCGGCGCAGGCCGCCAGCGCGACCAGCGAGTTCGAGGCGATCGCCCGGGACTACCCCGACGATCCGATCGCGCCGCACGCCCTCTTGTTCGCCGGCATGGCGGCGATCGGCGCCGGCCAGTACGACCGCGCGTCCGACAACCTGGAGGAGCTGGCGCGCGACCAGCAGGTAGACGCCGGCGTGCGGGCCCGGGGGAAGCTGTTCTACGGCATCGCGCTCGGCTACCAGGGCAAGCACCGGCGCGCGCTCAAACAGCTGGCCGAGGCGCGCCAGGCGGTCGACGGCGAGAACAAGGACGAGCAGGCCGCCTTCTTCGCCGCGTGGGCCGAGGCGAGCGCCGCCACCGGCCGGGCGGACGACGCGATCGCCGGCTACGACCGCTGGTACGGACTGGGGCGCGCCTCGGAGCGCGCCTACGCTCTGTCGCGCATCCGCTCGCTGGTCGATCAGCTCGACGAGGCGGCGGTGCGGCGCGTGTACGGCCAGCTCGAGCGCAAGGACGGGCCGGCCGCGGCCCTGGTCGGCGCGCGGCTGGCCGCGCAGCTCGAGTCGGGCGGCGATCGCGACCGCGCGGAGCAGGTGCGGTCCGAGGTCAAGGACGCGCGCGATCGCCTTGGCCTGGGCGGCAGCGCCGGCCGCGGCGGAGACGGAAGCGGCGGCGATCCGTCGCGGCTGGGCGGGATCCTGTCCCTGTCGGGCAAGCGCAACCGGCTGGGCGATTTCGCCATGCGCGGGCTCGTGCTGGCCTCGAGCGCGTTCGACGCGCAGGACCCGAACGCCAGCCGGCTCGGCTTCCCGCGTCCGTTCGAGCTGGCGGTGCGCGACGACGAGTCGCAGGCCCAGAGCGCGGCGGCCGGGGTCGACGCGCTGGCCCAGGCCGGTGTGATCGCGGTCGTGGGGCCGGACGACAGCCGCGCGGTCGAGCGAGCGGCGCGCCGCGCAGGCGAGCTGGGCGTGCCGCTCATCAGCCTGCACCCGGCGGCCGAGCTGCTCGAGGGCGTGGACTCGCCCTTCGTGTTCCACGCCGTCCACTCGGCCGAGCAGCGCGCGCGCGCGCTGGCCCGGGCCGCGCTGGCCGGCGGCGCACGCGACTTTGCGATCTTCGCGCCCGACAGCGGCTACGGCCGCAAGGTGGGCGACGCGTTCCGCCAGGCGGTGCAGCGCGGCGGCGGTCAGGTCGTGGTCGAGGAGCGCTATCCGGCGGGCGCCACATCGTTCGCGAGCGAGGTCGCCAGGCTCAAGAAGCCGTTCCAGGCCCTGTTCGTGCCTGACCGGGCGCGCACCCTGGAGCTCATCGCGCCGGCGCTGGCTGCGGCCAACCTGATCGCGCGGCCTCCGGGGCAGAAGAGCAAGCACGGCCGATCGATCTGGCTCCTGTCCACCGCCGACGTGCTGGAGCCGCGCTTCGTGCGCAGCGCCGGCCGCTACTGCGCCGGGGCGCTCCTGGCGCCCGGCTTCTTCGCCGATCGCACCGACCCGCGCATCAGCGAGTTCGTGGCCCGCTACGAGCGATCGTTCGGCCGCTCGCCGACGGCGCTCGACGCCTACAGCTTCGACGCGGCCTGGGCGGTGCGCTCCGCGGTCGAGCGCGGAGCGCAGAGCCGGCGCGCGGTCGCCGACGCGCTGGCCACCTCGGCGGTCGACGGATTGACCGGCAAGATCGCGTTCGACTCGGCGCACCGCCGCCGCGACGACGGCATCCTCTTCGAGGTGGTCGAGGTGCGGGCGGACCAGTTCGAGCTGCGCGCCAGGCGCTGAGGGCTCCGCCGCCGCGCACCTCAGGGAGGAATGGATCGATGAGCTTCGAACCGGGCAATCGCCTCATCGTCCCGCTCGATGTCGCCACCCGGGAGGAGGCCGACCGCCTGGTCGCGCGCCTCGCCGGAGCCAGCGACTGGCTGAAGGTCGGGCTCGAGCTGTTCATCGCCGCCGGGCCGGCGCTGGTGCGCGACCTCGCGGCCGGCCGGTGCCGGCTCATGCTGGACCTCAAGCTGCACGACATCCCGGCCACCGTCGAGCGCGCGGCGGCGCGCGCCGCCGACCTGGGCGCGCGGCTCCTGACCGTGCACGCGGCGGGCGGCCGCGCCATGGTCGAGGCGGCGGCGAACGCGGTGGCGCGCGCCGGAGGCGACGACGCGGCGCGCATGCGCATCCTGGCGGTGACGGTCCTGACCTCGCTCGATCAGCGCGACCTGGCCGAGGTCGGCGAGGACGTGCCGGTCGCCGAGCTGGTCGTCCGCCGCGCGCGCCTGGCCATCGACGCCGGCGCCGACGGCGTGGTGGCGTCGCCGCTCGAGGCGGCCGCCATCAGGCAGATCGCGCCGCCCGGCTTCCTCATCGTGACACCCGGGGTGCGGAGCGGAGCGGCGGCGGTGGGCGACCAGAAGCGGGTGGCCACGGCGGGCGAGGCGCGCGCGGCCGGCGCCGACCTGGTCGTGGTCGGGCGCCCCATCCGCGAGGCGGCCGATCCCGCCGCCGCGGCGCGCGCCATCGCGGCCGAGCTGGCGGCAGCCGGCTGACATGGCCGGCGAGCCGGGCAGCCGCCGCATCGTGTTCGGCATCGGGCCGGTGCGCGAGCTCCTGCGCGCCGCGCGGCCGGATGTGAGCGCGCTGTGGCTGAGCCGCGGCCGGTCCGAGCGCGGCGACCGCCGCGCGGCCCGCGATCCGGGCGCCCGCGATCCGGCCCCGCGCGATCCGATCGTGGAGCTGGCCGATCTCGCGCGCCGGCGCGGCATCGCGGTCGAGCTGCGCGACGCGGCCGAGCTCGACGCGCTGGCCGGAGCCGGCTCCGTCCACCAGGGCGTGGTCGCCGTGGCCGGCGCCTACCGCTACGCCGAGCTCGAGGAGCTGGCCGAGCTGGCGGGCCAGGCGGGTGCGCGCGGGCTCCTGGTCGCGCTCGACGGCGTGACCGATCCGCACAACCTGGGTGCGATCGCGCGCTCGGCCCACGCGCTGGGCGCGCAGGGCCTCGTCATTCCGCGCGACCGGGCGGCCGCGGTGACCCCGGTCGTGACCAAGGCGTCGGCCGGCGCCATCGAGCACCTGCCGACCGCGCAGGTCACCAACCTGTCGCGCGCGCTCGAGCAGCTCAAGCAGTCCGGCCTGTGGACCGCCGCGCTCGCCGCCGGACCCGGGGCTCGCCCGCTGTGGCAGCTCGACGCCGCCAGCCCGCTCTGCCTGGTGCTCGGCGCCGAGGGCAGCGGGATTCGCCCGCTGGTGGCCAGGAGCTGCGACTTCCAGCTCGAGATCCCCATGAGCGCCGGCGGCGTCGGATCGCTCAACGTGTCGGTCGCCGCCGGCATCGCGCTCTACGAGATCGCCCGCCAGCGGCATCGCTGAGGCATCGGCGCCGGCCTTTCCGTATCACGCGGGAGGGTGTCGCCTCGCGACGGCGACGACCGCGCCGATCACCGCGACCAGCAGCGCGACCGCGAACACCGCCTTCGCGATGCTCGCCGCGCCGACGGCGACGCCGGAGAAACCGAACACCCCTGCGACGGTCGCGATGACCAGGAATGCCAGTGCCCATCCGAACATGACTCTCTCCTCTCCTCAGCGCGGCCACTCCCAGGGCGCACGCCGTGGCAGCACGCCGCGAAGGAAACCTCTGGATCGCGATTCATGGCCGGCCGATCCGGCGCTCCCCGGCGGAGGTGCATCGACCGTGCCGCGGGCACCTCCTGGCACGCGCGCTGCACCGACAGGATGGCAGGAGGAACACATGAGGATCGATCGCATACTGGCGCTGGTTCTCGCTGCTTCCCCCGCTGGCCTGCTCGCCGTGCAGAGCGGCTGCGCCGGCACGGTGAGCGGCGGCCTGTACACACCTGACACGAGCGAGGCGGTGGTGGTGGATGAGTCGCCGCCTGCGCCGCGCGAGACCATCGTCTACCACCGCCCGGGCTATGTGTGGATCACGGGCCGATGGGTGCACGGCGACGGCGGGTGGCGATGGCGGCGGGGCTACTGGGTACGCGAGCGCCCGAACTACGTCTTCGTCCAGGGCTACTGGGGCAGCGACCGCGGTCGCCACGTCTGGCACCCAGGCCACTGGTCGGAGCGGCGCCACGGCTACACCTGGGTCGAGGGGCGCTGGACGCATCGCGACGGGCGCGCCGTCTGGCGCGGAGGCTACTGGAGCCGCCCGGTGGTCGAGCCGCGCGCGCGCGTGCGCGTGTATCGCAGCGCACCGAGCGCCGCGGTGCCAGTCCCCAGCGACAGGGAATGGCGCCGCCGCCAGGGCGTCAGCGAGCGCGAGTTCGACCGCAGGCAGGACGCGCGCGAGCGCGCCTTCGAGCGCCGCGTCGATCGCAGCGACATGAGCCCGGCGAAGGAGCGGCAGGCGAGGAGGGAGTTCGACCGGCAGCAGGATCGCCGCGAGAAGCGGTTCGGAGCCGAGCAGAACCGCAAGGAGAGGCGCCACAACGCCAGCAAGAGGAGAGAGGCGGCCGTGGAGGAGAGACGGGACTGAAGAGCGCCGACCGGGCGTTGAAGCGCGGAGGGAGCCCCGAGCGGGCTCCCTTTTTTTCTTTCGGCAGCGCGCCGGCGCGACAGCGGGCGCCGCCTACTGGATGGCCCCGATTCGCTGCCAGCGGATCCCCTCCACCGGCGCGCCGATCGACCACCAGATGCCGAACGCCTTGCCGACGATGTTCTCCACCGGCACCGGGCCCCAGACGCGCGAGTCGGCCGATGTGCCGCGGTTGTCGCCCATGACGAAGACGTGGCCGGCCGGCACCACGTAGTGCCGGTAGGGCGCGCACGCGCCCGGCGGCGCGCCGCCGGCGCCCTCGATGCGGCCCAGGTCGCGGCCCCGGCCCGCCTCGCCGTCGCCGTAGGCGCTGCAGTCGGGCCGGACGTCCTCGGGGAAGTCGTGGGCCCCGCGGTCGGCGGCCGCCGCCTCGCCGGCCGCCGCGCCGGGCGGGAGGAAGATCTCGTACGAGCGCCCGCCCTGGTTCTCGGCGTGGCGGCTGGCCGACTGCTCGCGCCAGCCCTGCTCCTCGAGGCTCCAGTAGGCGGTCCGCGCCTCGACCTGGTGGTGCGGCAGCGGCTTGCCGTCGACGTAGAGGACGTCGCAGCGCACCTCGACCGTGTCGCCGCCGAGGGCGACCACGCGGTTGATGAGCGTGCTCTGCACGTCGCACGGGTGAGTGAACACCACGATGTCGGAGCGCTGGATGTCGCCCATCTCGTAGGCGAGCTTGTTGACGTAGAGATAGTCGCCGGCGGTCAGGGTCGGCGACATCCCGGTCGACGCGATCTGGAACGGCTCCAGGTAGAAGCGCCCGGCCAGGAACGTGATGATCGCGATCCCGCCCAGGCAGGCCAGGATGCCGAGCACCAGCTGGTTGCCGGTCGGCGCCATGTAGTAGCGCGCGAACGCCGCGTCGATCGCCGACAGGAGGCGCGGGCCGATCAGCACCGCCAGGATGATGGGTGGCGTGAGCGGGATGACGAGCGGGCCGCCCAGCGCGCAGATCACCGTCAGCAGGATCCAGAACGCGCCGCGCGCGAAGCGGCCGAGCACGAAGTGGCCCACCCCCGGCCAGATGAGGACGTTGATGAGCACCGCCAGCAGGCGGAGCCAGCGCGGAGGGGGCTCGGCGCGGTACGGGTCGACCTCGAATCGCATGTCAGAGGATCGCCAGTTCATCGGCTCTCCACTCCAGGCTGAGGTGGAATGGCTACCTCTCGATCTTCTCGAGGAAGCTGGCCTTGAGCAGCTTCTCGCCGAAGCCGGGGAAGAAGGCGCCGACCGTGTCGCCCTGGATCAGGACGACCTCGCCCTCGCCCCAGGTCTGGTGGCGGACCACGTCCCCCTTGTCGAACGGACTGCCGCTCGGCCGCCGCCGGCGGCGCTCGACCTTGAGCGGCTGCGTCGAGCTGCGCCGGGCGCGCTGCCGGGCCAGCTCCTTGACCAGATGCGGCCCCGATTCCTCGTGCGGGTCGGTCGGTTCGCCCAGGCGACGGACCTCCGGCGCGCGATCGGCCCGCTCGCGCGCCGCGCGCTTGCAGTTGTCGCACAGCCCGCAGGCCTCGGCCGCGTCCTCGGCGTAGCCGAAGTAGGTGAGCAGGAGGCGGGTCCGGCACAGATGCGACTGCGCGTAGCGCAGCATCGACTGCAGGCGCGCGCGGTCCTGGGCCCGCTTCTGCTCGTAGCGGTGAGCGGCGCGCGCCAGCTCGTCGAGCTGAGGAGGCTCGGCGCTGAGCGGGGCGAACGAGGCGCCACCGATCTCCTGCGCGAAGCCGGTCTCCTTGAGGAACGACAGCACCACCCGCGTCTTCTTGCCCGGCGCGTCGGCCGCCTCGGCGATCGCGCGCAGGGACTGCGGCTCTCCGCTCTGCTTGTGGAGCGCGACCAGCGCATCGGCCACCGACTTGGTCTGCTCCGGCGTGGGGTAGCGCCCGCCCAGGAAGAAGCTCTGGATGCGCTTGTCCTCGGGCTGGTAGAGCAGCACGCAGTGGGCCGGCATCCCGTCGCGGCCGGCGCGCCCCGCCTCCTGGTAGTAGGACTCGAGCGACCCGGGGAAGTTGTAGTGGATGACGAAGCGCAGGTCCTGCTTGTCCACCCCGAGGCCGAACGCGTTGGTCGCCACCATGATGCGCGGCTCGCCGCGGTCCATGAACGCGGTCTGCACCTCGTCGCGCTCGCGCGCGCGCATGCGACCGTGATAGCGCCCGCACTCGATGTCGCTGTCGGCCAGGAAGTCGGCCAGCGCATCCACCGTCTTGACCGTGGCGGCGTAGATGATGCCGCAGCCCTTCTGGCGGGCGAGCATGCGCAGCAGCATCGCCTGCTTCTTGCGCTCGCCCCGCGCGGTCAGCACGTGGTAGCAGAGGTTGGGGCGCCGGAGCCCGACGTCGACCACCGACGCGTCCGGGATGCCGAGCTGGGCCAGGATGTCGTCCTTGACCCGGGGCGGCGCGGTCGCGGTCAGCGCGAGGACCGGCGGCCGCCCCATCGCGAGCACGGCGTCGCCCAGCCCGAGGTAGGCCGGGCGGAAGTCGTGCCCCCACTGCGAGATGCAGTGGGCCTCGTCGACCACGAACAGCGCCACCCGGGCGCGCGACAGCGGCTGGCGGAACCCGGGATCGCCCAGGCGCTCGGGGGTGACGTAGGCGATGCACGGTCGACCGCAGCTCAGGCGCTCGAGCGCCGCGCTCTCGTCGCGTGGCGACAGGGTCGAGTCCAGGCGCACGACCTCCAGCCCGAGCTCGGCCAGCTTGTCGTGCTGGTCCTTCATGAGCGCGATGAGCGGCGACACGACGAGGGTGATGCCGTCCAGCTGGAGGGCCGGCAGCTGGTAACACAGCGACTTGCCTCCGCCGGTCGGCATGATGGCCAGGCTGTCGACCGCGGCCATGACGTTGCGGATGGTGAGGCTCTGGCCGGGCCGAAACGAGCTGATACCGAACCGTCTCCGGCCCAGCTCCAGCATGCGCTCCTCGACCAGATCGGCATCGACGCTGGCGGGGGAGACGGCCGCATCTAGCTCGATGCCACCGGCCATAGCGCGCAACGATCCCGCAATCGGACCGGTCCCGCAAGAGCGTTCTCCGGCAGGCTGTGCCGCTCGCGAGAGGCGTTGCTTGACCCTGCGTCGCCTGCATGATCTATTGGCGAAACAGGGAGACAACGCGAACGTCATGGCAACACAAGCAGATCGAAAGGCCCGGGTCGCGGTGGTGGGCGCGACGGGCATCACGGGCCAGCAGTTTCTCGCCGCCCTCGCCGATCATCCGCTGTTCCATGTGACGCACCTGGCCGCGTCGGCGCGATCCGCAGGCAAGCGCTACGCCGACGCGATCCGCCAGTCGAGCGGCTCCTCCAGAGGACAGGTGAGCTGGTACGCCGACGGCATGCTCGACCCGCGCATCGGCGCCATCGAGGTGGACGAGGCGGACGCGTTCGACGCCAGCGAGGTCGACCTGGTCTTCTCCTGCATGGAGGCGACGCCGGCGCGCGAGCTCGAGCCCGCCTACGCCAGGTACGCGCCCGTCATCTCGACCGCGTCGGCCTTCCGGATGGAGAGCGACGTGCCGCTGCTCCTGCCCGGCATCAACATGGACCACGTCGCGCTGCTCGAGCGCCAGCGCGAGCGCGGCTGGAAGGGATTCATCGCGCCCAACCCGAACTGCACCGCGGTCGGCCTGGCCATCTCGCTGGCGCCGCTCCACCGCCGGTTCGGCGTGCGCCGCGTCCACATGGTGTCGCTGCAGGCGGTGTCGGGCGCCGGCCGATCGCCCGGCGTCGTCGCGCTCGACATCCTCGACAACATCATCCCCTACATCCCCGGCGAAGAGGACAAGGTCGCGGTCGAGACCCAGAAGATCCTCGGCACGGTCAGCGGCGAGACCATCGCGCCGGCCGACTTCACGGTCAGCTGCACCTGCACCCGGGTGCCGGTCATGGACGGCCACACCGAGGCGGTGCACGTCGAGCTGGCGCGCCCGGCCGAGGAGGAGGAGGTGACCGAGGCCTGGCGCTCGTTCGGCGCCGACTTCGTGTCCCGCGGCTACCCCAGCGCGCCGCGCGCGCTCATCCACGTGCACGACGATCCGTTCCGGCCGCAGGTGAGGCTCGACCGCGATCTGGGCGGCGGGATGACCACCGCGATCGGCCGCCTGCGGCGCGATCCCCACGTCGACAACGGATGGAAGTACATGCTCGTCTCGCACAACACCAAGATGGGCGCGGCGCGCGGATGCATCCTCCTCGCCGAGCACCTCCTGGCCGAGGGCGTGATCTCCTCCACCCGCCGGGGGTGACGCGCAGGCTACCGCGCGGCGGCCGAGCGGTCGCCGCCGGGCGTGCGGCGGAAGCGGCGCAGGGCGGGGGCCACGAGGTCGATCTCGTCCGGGTCGACGATGAGCCCGCGGCAGCCGGTCGCCCCGCAGTTGCACGGCTCGGCGACCTGGGCCGAGAAGCAGTAGTCGTAGGTGATCTCCTCGCCCGGCGCGATGTCGCGCAGGGCCACCCACCAGGCCCGCACGGATCGCTCGTCGGCCAGCCAGCTCGAGTCGACCTCGCTGTTGGCGTCGCACGAGTGATTGATCCATCGGCTCTGGCAGGCCAGATCCCAGAACAGTGGCGGCCCCTCCTCACCGTCGGGACCGAGCTCGTAGCCGGGCAGGATGAGCGCGTACTGGTCGTCGAAGTCGTCTTCCTCGCGATACAGCACGCCGTCGCCGTACAGCAGGATGTCACCCGCATGGTACGGGCGAGTCGCGATCACGCCGTAGCCGTGGATCGCGGAGCGGATCACCTTGAGACCCTCCAAGAGCGGCATCGCGAGCAATTTGCCCGACCCGCAGCGGGAGATCAAAGAGAAACGCGAGCGATCCGCGCAGCGGACCCGTGGTCGATGCCGACATCGACATGGCGGCGCGTCAGTCGGCGGCCGCGATGGTCACCGCCACGCCGTTGAAGGCGGCGTTGCCGCTCGGCACGTCGATGGCCGCGTCGTCCGACAAGACATTGACGTTGACCCCCGCGTGGCGCGCCGCCACGCCGAGGCGGCTGTCGGGCTGATCGTGGCCGAAGCCGTGCGGCAGCGACACGACCCCGGGCATGACCTCGTCCGTGACCTCGACCGGCGCGACCACCTCGCCGACCCGGCTGGTGACGCGGGCGCGCCCGCCGTCGCGCAGGCGCAGGCGCGCGGCGTCGTTCGGGTGGACGAGCAGGGTGCAGCGGTCCGGCCCCTTGATGAGAGGCGTGAGGTTGTGCATCCACGAGTTGTTGCTGCGCAGGTGGCGCCGGCCGATCAGCACCACCTCGGGCGGCGGCCGGTCGAGCGAGGCGGCCAGGCGCGGCACGTCGGCCGCGATGGCGGCGGGGGCGAGATCGATCTGTCCGTCGCCGGTGCCGAGCTTGTCGTCGAGGCACGGCACCAGCGGGCCGAGGTCGACGCCGTGCGGCCGGGCCAGGAGCGCGTCGAGGTCGAGGCCGCCGGGCACGCGCCCGAAGCGATCGCCGTGCGGTCCGAGCCGCACCAGCAGATCCACCAGGCGGGCCGGCCCGCGCCGGTCGCCCAGCGCGGCGAGCACCTCGGTCGCGCTCATGCCGCCGAGCGCGTCGGGATCGCGCTCGACCAGGTCGCCGACCTCGCGCGCGACGAGCTCGCGCGCGACCAGGTCGTCGGCGGCGGCGAGCGGCGCCGCGCCCATGCCCTGCACCCCCTTGGCCAGGGCGAGCAGGATCTCCCACTCGGCCGGCCGGTCGGCGTCGCGCGGCAGGACCGGCGGCGAGAACTTGGCCATGTTGCGCACCGCGAGCTGATAGAGGGCCAGGTCGTAGCCGGCGCGCTCGAGCGGGCCGGGCGGCGGCAGGATGATGTCGGCCAGGCGGGTGGTCTCGTTGATGTAGATGTCGACCGCGACGCGCAGCTCGAGCCCGGCCACCGCCTCGGCCAGGCGCCCGGCGTTGGGTGCGGACAGGAGCGGGTTGCCGGCCACCGTCACCAGCGCGCGAACCTGGCCGTCGCCGGGCGTGAGGATCTCGTCGGCCAGCGTGGCGACCGGCAGCTCGCCGAACATCTCGGGCAGGCCGAGCACGCGGCTGTGGAAGCGCCCGAAGCGGACCCCGCTGCGCCGGCGGTTGCGGCCGGGCAGGGCGGCCGGGCTGGTGAACATCGCGCCGCCCGCGCGGTCGAGGTTGCCGGTCAGGATGTTGACGACGTCGACCGCCCAGCTGGCCAGCGTGCCGAACTCCTGGCAGGTGGTGCCGATGCGTCCGTAGCAGGCGGCCGACTCGGCGTCGGCGTGCTCGCGGGCCAGCCGCCGGATGGTGGCGGCCGCGATGCCGCAGCGGTCGGCGACCCGCTCGGCCGGGAAGCCGGCGGCCAGCGCGCGCACCTGGTCGAGCCCGCGCACCCGCCCGGCGGCCGCGCCCAGGCGCACGCGGTCCCCGGCGAACAGCGCCTCGATCATGGCGAGCAGGAAGAGCGCGTCGGTGCCCGGGCGGATGAAGTGGTGCTCGCTGGCGCGCTCGGCGGTCTCGCTGCGGCGCGGGTCGACCGCGATGACCGCGCCGCCTCGGCGCTGGATGTCGTCGAGCCGGCGCTTCACGTCGGGCGCGGTCATCAGGCTGCCGTTGGACACGACCGGGTTGCCGCCCAGGATGAGCAGGCGCTGGGTGCGGTCGAGGTCGGGGATGGGGATGGCCAGCGCGCGGCCGAACATGAGCCCCGCGCTCACCATCTTGGGCAGCTGGTCGGCCGAGCTGGCGCTGTAGCGCTGGCGGGTGCCGAGCGCGCGCACCAGCGCGGGGCCGTACAGCATGGCGTCGAGGCTGTGCGCCGACGGGTTGCCGAGATAGATGGCGACCGCGTCGGCGCCGTGGCGCTCGCGCACCGAGGCCAGTCGCCCGGCCGCCTCGGTCAGCGCCTCGTCCCACGACACCTCGGCGAAGTCGCGCCCGACGCGGCGGAGCGGGCGGCGCAGGCGGTCGGGATCCTCGGTCAGCGCCTTGAGGCCGTATGCCTTGGGACAGATGTATCCGCCGGAGAACGGATCGAGGTCGTCGCCGCGGATGCCGCTGATGGAGGCGTCCTCGGCCAGGTCGACGGCGATGCCGCAGGTCGCCTCGCAAAGGGGGCAGGTCGCGAAGTGGCGGGTCACGAGGCGAGTCTAACCCCGGACGCGCCAGCCCGTGTGGGCGGTGCGCCCACCGGCCCGGACGCGAGGGCGCGGCGCGGCCCGGCGCGATGCGGATCGCTGGTCCGCCGCGGGGAAGAGGCGCGCACCCGGACGCGTTAGCATGGGATCGCATGATTCGTCCCACGGAGAGACAGGCCGCCCTCGTCCTCGCCACCCTGGCCGCGATGGCCGCCGGCTGCGGAGCGCGCGCCGCCGCCCCCAGGAAGGCGCCGCCGCCGCCGAGAGCTGCCGGAGGCGCACTCGACCTGGCCGAGCTGGCGCGCACGATCGACCCCGGCGAGGTGGCGCCGCTGACGAGCAAGGCGCCCGCGGTCCTGGCCGAGGCGTTCGCGTCCGCCGGCGCCGAGGGGCTCACGGCCGAGCAGCTGGCCAGCCAGACCACCCAGCTCGCCACCAGCCTCACCCAGATCACGAACCTCGGCGAGCAGGACCTCGCGCGCGTGCTCGCGCTGGTGTACCTGGCCGGCATGCTCGAAGGGCACCTCGACCAGTGCGAGCTGGACTGCCTGGGCAAGGCCGAGCAGGCCTACGCCGCGCTCGACATCCCGTGGCTGGCCGATCCGGATGCTTTCCTGGGCCAGCTGCTGGCCCTGGGGACGCTGATGCAGCGACCGATGGCCGACGATCAGGGCAAGGCGGTGCTCGAGTACATGCGCAGCACCTTCGCGCACGCGGCGGTGCGCCACCGCTGGGTCGCGGCGCGCATCCTGCGCAGCGCGCCGCGGAGCCCGGCGGCGACCGACACCCTGCGCAACCTCGCCGTGCGCGCCGAGCGCGACGGCGACTACCGGCTGGCCGTCCAGCTGCGCGACGCGGTGCTCGCTCGCGGCGCCACCGGGTTCGTCGACCTCGCCGCCATGGCCGGGGCGTGCGTCCTGGCCGAGCGCATCCCGTGCGCCGAGCGCTCGCTCGCCCGCGCCCGCGCGGCCAGCGACCGCGAGCAGGGCCGGATCGACTCGATCGCGAGCCAGGTGGCGGCCAGCAAGCGGATCGCGGCGCTGACCGGCGCGCGCGGGCTGGACCAGCGGCTCGAGCGCGCGCACCTCCTGCTCGACGTGGGCCGGCACCAGGAGGCGGTCGTCGAGTTCGACGAGCTGGCCGCCGCCAGCCCGCGCGACGCCCGGCCGCTGGCAGGGCGCGCGCGCGCCTGGTTCGAGGAGACCAGGAGCGGCAAGGCGATCGAGCTGGTCACCCGCGCCCGCGACCTCGAGCACAAGGACCAGCGCTTCTACGAGCTGGCCGTGGGGCTCACCTTCCAGCGCCTCATGGGGCTGGCGAGCAAGGGCCCGGCCGAGCAGGAGAAGCTGGCCGAGGCGGTCGTGCAGTACGTGCCGGAGCTGCGCAGCGACGTCGAGGGGCTGGCCCGCTTCAACCCGGGCATCGGCGGCGTGCTGCGCGTCGTGGTCGGCCGGCTGCACGAGTGCCTCGCCCTCATGCAGACCTCCGATCACGCCGAGCAGCGCAGGCGGCTCGGCACGATCACGCGGGCCGGCCTGGCCGACGCGCTCGCCCTGCGCGAGCGCTATCCGCGCGAGCCGGACGTCTACCGCCTCATCTTCCTGGCCGCGCGCTTCGCATCGCCGACGCGCGACTACAGCGCGGCGTCGACGCCGATCCCGGCCGAGCTGGCCAGGCGCGACGAGCTCCTCCTCATGCAGGCCGGCCTGCTCTACAGCTTCGCGGTGTCGTGGGGCGACGGCAGCCGCCTGGGAGAGATCATGCACGCGCTCGAGGCGCTCTCGTCCGAGACCGCCACCGGCGCGCCGGCCCGGATGCTGCGCGCCGACACCATGGCGCTCCAGGCGCGCGTGCTGTCGCGCCCGGCGCTGTGGACCGAGGTGGCACGGGCCTACCGCGCGCTGCTCGCCGGCGCCGCGGCGGAGGACCGCGGGCGGATCCAGAACAACCTCGGCGTGGCCCTGTGGCAGACGGGCGACCGGGGTGGCGCCCGCGCCGCCTGGGCCGAGGCCATCTCCGCCGGCGAGCCCCATGGCGCCGCCCAGCTCAACAGCGCGGTCACCGCCGACAGGCCCGACCTGCGCATGCTCGACCAGGTCGCGGACAAGTCGGACCGCATCGGCATCCAGACCCAGGCGGTCCGCTGGAAGATCTCGCTCGCCCATCTCAAGGGAGCGAAGCGACGCGCCGCCCTCCAGCACGCCCGGCAGATCCTCGCCACCAGCCCGCTCGACGACGCGGCCGACGGCTCCTCCGGCGTCGTCCTGGAGGAGTCCTTCAACGTCGGCGTCGGCTACTCCTCGCGCGATCGCCTGCTCGTCCAGCTCTACCTCGGCCGTGCCGCCTTCCTGGTGCTGCCCGCGCCCGCCTCCGCCGCCGCGCCGACCCGGCATGCGGTGAAGGCGAGGCGAAGGCGCGCGGCCCGGCGCTGAGCCGGCGGCGCGCCGCCGCAGAATGCTCGACGAGCGAGGTCCAGCGCGCTCCGCGCGGCCGGGCCGTGATCGGCGGCGTGATCACCTCCACCATGCTCACCCTGCTCGTGATCCCGACCTTCTATGACGTCCTGGCCGGCGCGCGCGCCTGGCTGGGCCGCCGACTGCGCCCCCATCACCACACGGCGCCGCCGCCCTGACGCTATGATGGCCGCGATGCGCGCCTCGCCCGCCATGCTCGTCCTCGCCCTGCTCGCATGCGGACGTGGCGGGGACGCGGGCGACGACAAGCCCCGCGCCGCGGCGAGCAAGCCGACGAGCGCGCCCGCCGCGGCGGCGGCCCGGCCGCCCGCCGCGCCCGCCGCATCGGCCCCTGCCGCCGACCAGGGCAAGGGCCGGCCGTGCGCCGACTTCGCCGCCTGCCGCGACGCGTGCGTCGCGCGGCGCGCCGGCGCGTGCGTGCGCATGAACGAGCAGGCGGCCAAGCGCGACGCGGACCGCGCCGAGTCGGAGAAGACCGCCTCGCGCATGTGCGACGCCGGCCACCCGGAGGCGTGCCACGTCCGCCACGTGCAGCTGCAGTCGGACCGCAAGCGCTCGCTCCAGGCGCTGACCCGCGCCTGCGATCTCGGCTACGGCCAGGCCTGCCTGTCGCTGGCCGGCCGCTCGCGGGACCAGGCCAGGGCCGACGAGCTGCGCAGGCGCGGCCTGTTCCTGCTCGACCGCTTCTGCCAGCACGACGACCCGTACGCCTGCACCGCGCTGGGCGACGCCGCCCGCGATCCCGGCGACGGCGAGGATCCCGATCCGGCGCGCGCGCGGTGGCACTTCGAGAAGGGATGCAACCTGGGCGACGGCGACGGCTGCTACGCCCTGGTCCAGCAGCTGGCCGGCAGCCTGCCGGAGCGCGAGGTGGCGCTGCTCGACCGCGCGTGCGAGCTGGGCGAGCCGCGCGCGTGCGCGAGCGTCGGCGACCACTACGCGACGGGCGATCACGTGACCCAGAACATCCAGCACGCGGCCGAGGCGTGGCAGTCGGCGTGCGACAGCGGGGCCGACCAGGCCTACCACGCGTGCGACAGCCTGGCCGACGCGCTCAGCGACGGCCGCCTCCCGCGCGACGCCGACCGCGCCGCCGCCCTGCGCAAGCGCGGCGAGGACCTGGCCGGCCAGTTCGAGGGCGACTGACCGCCCGCTCGCGCCTCAGGGCACGACGTAGATCGGGTTCGAGTAGATCCACACCGCCTCGCGCTCGGCGTAGCCGGGCCCGAGCGAGCCGAGGTACGGCGCCAGGTGGTGCGGCGTGATGCGCACCTCGACCCGGTAGGCGCCCGGCCGATCGGCCGGCGCGCTGACCTCGCCGTCGCCGCTCGCGATCTCCTGGCTGCCCTCCTGGTCGACGCGCAGGATGGACGTGTGGATCTCGGGCGCGGGGACGGAGTCGGCCAGCCCGGCCACCGACGGGGTGGTCGCCACGATGGTCGCGCCGTCGGCGACCGAGACCTCGCCGCCCATCTCGACCGGGCCGCCCTCGGCGCGCTCGGCCCGGAGGTCGAAGCCGACCGGCGTGCCCAGCACCTCGAAGGCCACGAAGCCGCGCCCGTCGGCCAGCGACTGCTCGACCTGGGCCGGATCGCCGGCGCCCCCGTCGGCGACCAGGACCACGTTGGAGAACCAGCGCATGGTGCGGCGATAGGAGTCGCCCCGCTCTCCGTCGCGGAAGGCGAACGGCAGCGCGTTCTGGTGCGCGTCGGTGCCCGCGCTGGCGACCACGCGCTGGCCCGCGGCCAGGAGCGCGTCCCACTTTGCCAGCGAGACGGTGTGCGGCTCCATGAAGGCGAGGATCGCCAGATCGGGCTCGGGGCCGGCCGGATCCAGGTCGGCGAACTCGAGCGCGCGCGTGAGCACCTCGGGACCGTCGAGGCCGAGCCACTCCACGCGGATGTCGGGATCGATGGCCGCGTGCAGGTTGAAGATCTCCATGCCGTCGACCTCGAGCGCGGTGAGCGCGTCCAGGTCCTTCGACTCGGAGTGCGCGACCCAGGCCAGCCCGCCCAGCGAGCGGAAGGTCGCCACCGCGGCGGCGTCGGACGCGTTGTACGCGTCGTGGCGCGCCTGGGCGTCGCCGTCGGGGTGGCGGTCGAGCATGATCGGCATGAGGTCGTTCTCGCCGCCGACGGTGACCAGCACCTCGTGGCCGTCGGGGCACGGGATCGCGTTCGCGATCGGGCCGGCGTCGCCCTCGATCACCCGGTCGCCCTCGCTGGCCAGGAACAGGTCCGGGCCCCAGGGCTCGTCGGCCATCGAGTCGTCGTGATCGGTCAGCGCGGCGAAGTCCATGCGGGTCGCGCACAGCGCGCCGCGCAGGTCCTGGAGGCAGGCCTGGTCGGGCGCGCCGTCGTCGCCGCGCGGGGCGCCGTCGCATGCGTCCCACGAGTACGGGCTGTGCAGGTGGATGATGCCGCGCAGCGGGACGAGGCCGCGCCGGCCCTGCATCTCCGACGAGGGCGGAAGCCCGGGCTCCCAGGCGGGCAGGTCGGGGTCCTGTCCGGTCGGGCCGGCGTCGGCGGAGGGCTGCTCCGGGTCGGGTGCGGCGTCGGCGCCGGCGCCGCGCCCGCCGCCCGATCGGTCGTCGCCACACGCAAGCGCGCATGCGGCGGCCACACCCGCCGCCAGGAGGTACGCCAGACGTCGCATGGCGGCAGTATAGGGCGGCGCGCCGCGCTCCCGCCCGCGCTGGCGCCGGGCCCGGCCGCCGTGTGTGTCGTCGCCGCGTGCCGGTGACGGACCGCGGGCCGGAAGCGGTGTCAGCCGCCGCGCGTGCGCCGGCGGATGAGCCCCTCCTGCACGGTCGACGCGACCAGGCGGCCGCTCCGGGTGAAGAAGCTGCCCCGCACCAGGCCGCGCGCGCCGTGCGCGGTCGGGCTCTCGATGACGTAGAGCAGCCACTCGTCGCAGCGCACCGGCTGGTGGAAGTAGATGACATGGTCGAGCGACGCGACCTGCATGTCGCGGCCGAGGACGCTCACGCCGTGAGGGAGCAGCGCCGTGCTGACGAAGCGGAAGTCGGAGACATAGGCCAGGAGATAGCGGTGGAGCGCCGGATCGTCGGGCAGCGGCGCGACGGTCCGCAACCACACCATGCGGCGGGCTGCGCGCGGGGCCGGCCGGGAGGGATCGAGGTCGGCATCGGTCGAGCGCATCTCGAACGGGCGCTCGGCGGTCGCGCGGGCCAGCATCGCGGCCGGCAGGCGGTCGGCGGCCCTCGCGGCGCGCTCCTGGTCGGTCGGCAGCGACTCGGGCGGCGGCGCCTCCGGCATCGGGTCCTGGTGCTCGAAGCCGGGCTCGACCAGCTGGAACGAGGTCGACATGTTCAGGATGGCGCGGCCGCCCTGGATGGCGACCACGCGGCGGGTGGTGAAGGACGTGCCGTCGCGGATGCGGTCGACGTCGAACACGATGGGGCGCTTGACGTCGCCCGGGCGCAGGAAGTAGGCGTGCAGCGAGTGGACGTGGCGCTCGGGCGGGACCGTGCGCGCCGCCGCCGACAGGGCCTGGCCGACGACCTGGCCGCCGAACACCGTGCCCCAGCCCAGGTCCTGGCTCTGCCCGCGAAAGAGGTTCTCCTCGATGCGCTCGAGGGAGAGGAGGGTGACGAGATCGTCGAGTACCTTCGACATCCGGCGCGAGGCTACCACGTGGAGCGGGCGGGCCCGGTCGCCCGGGACCGCCCACCCGTGCCGGCGCGCTCACGCTCGCCGCGTCACAGTCGGTTCTCGGCCCCCATGCCGCTCCGGCGGCGGATCTCGTCGCGCGCATCCTCGGCGGCGGTCGGGGCCTCGAGGAGCTCCTCGAACAGGGCGCGGTAGTGGATCATCGCCTGCCGGTTCTCCTCGGTCCCGCCGCGGCCGCCCTGGCGGTCGTGGTGGAGCTCGTGAGCGGCGCGGTAGTGCTGGACCGCCGCCGGGTGCTCCACCGACACGAGCTCGACCTCCTCGTCGAAGCTCTTGGTGGGGTAGCCGCGCCGGTTCATCACCTCCTCGAGCAGCACGTGGGCCTGGCCCACCGCGCCGGTCGGGTCGTCGACGAAGCGGCGCTGCAGCGCCGCCCAGCTCCGGGCAAAGCCCTGCCGCTCGTTCTCGCTCAGCGGGCGCAGGTGGAGGCCGTGGACGCGGTGCTCGCGCGCCGCCAGCTCGTTCTCGGCGGCGCGACGGTTGCCGTGCCCCTCGAGCGCGCGGTCGTACTCGGGGCCGAAGCGCTCGCGCAGCCCGTCGCTGCGCCGGCGCCGCATGGCGTAGGCCGCCGCCGCCAGGGCGATCGCGGCGAGCGCGATCGCGATGATGATGAGAGTGGGGGTATTCATGCCCGGAGGTAAAGCATCCGCCGGGCCAGGATCGCGGGGCCCATCCCCCGGGAAATCACGCGCGGAAGACTGTTCGAGCTCGCGGCGCGGGCAGGGGCGGGCGCACGCATGCGCCCCGGTGCGCGGGTTCGCCGCGCGATCGTCGAGCCCCGGTCACAGTCCCGGCTGCTCGTCGTCGTGCGCGTGCCCGATCGCGTCGCGCAGCCTGGCATCGAGCCGGCCGCAGGCGAACACCACCTTCTGCGAATGCACCGACTCGACCGCGGAGAGAGGCACGGTGAAGTCGCCCGAGTTCTCCACGTAGACCACCAGGCGGTCGCCCAGCACGTCCCGGATGGCCCCGAACTCCTCGTCGCCATCGGACACGAAGGCCTGGTACCCGATCTCGATTCTGTCCATCGTCTTCCTCCGATCGAACCGCAGCAGCGGGTGGGTCCTGCCCATCCACATGCTCCGATCGTGCCGCGCCGTCAACTCTCGCGCCGCCCCCGACGTGGTCAGGCCGATGGCGGCGAGCCTACGCCACGACTTCGCTGCCGTCGTAGGCGGCGGGCAGCTGGCCCACCAGCGGGTTGCCGTCGCGCACGTAGGACGAGCCCTCGATGCTCTTGGCCAGCTTCTTGCCTCGGGCGGCCGCGGTCGCCAGCGCGCTGTAGGTCTTCAGGCCCTTGCCCTGGCCGCCCGACGCGGTGACCGCGACCAGCGACACGCTCATGATCGGGAAGCGGCGCAGCACGCCGAAGCGGTCCTTGGCCTCGATGTAGCCGCGCTCGCGGTCCGCCTTGTTGTAGTAGAGCGGGATGAGCCGGTCGAACGCGCTGGCCAGGGTCGAGCACACCTCGTCCACCACCTCCTCGCCGGTGATGAAGACGAAGTCGTCGCCCGCGATGTGCCCGATGAAGTCGCCGGGCGTGCCGCAGCGGGCCACCACGTCGCGCAGGATGTCGGCCGTCTGCCGGATGATGGCGTCGGCCTTGGCGTAGCCGTAGTAGTCGTTGAACGCCTTCAGGTTGTCGAGATCGAGGTAGCAGAAGGCGGCGGACTCCTCGCGGTTGAGGAGGCGCCGCTCGATCTCCGCCTCGATCGCGCCGGCCCCCGGGAGCTGGGTGGTCGGCGATGCGCCCAGCTCGCGCTCGCGCCGCTCCAGCGCCTTGCGCACGCGCGCCACCAGCTCGGCGGCGATGAAGGGCTTGACCACGTAGTCCTCGGCGCCGAGGCGGAAGGCGCGCACCTTGTCGGCCGTCTCGCCCTTGGCCGACAGGAAGATGATCGGCACCATCGAGGTCGCCGGCTCGGCGCGCAGGCCCTCGGCGGTCTGGAACCCGTCGAGCCCCGGCATCATGACGTCGAGCATGACCAGGTCGGGCTTGAAGCGGTGCACCTCGGAGCGCGCCTGCTGTCCGCTCGACACGTCGCGCACCGTGTAGCCGGAGCTCTCCAGCACCTCGCGGCAGATGGTGCGGATGCTGGGGTCGTCGTCGACCACCAGGATGCGGTACGCGCGCGCCCGCCCGGCCTCGGCGATGAGACGCGCGCACATGTCGCGGAACTGGGCCGGCTGGATCGGCTTGGTCACCACCTCGTCGGCGCCGGCGCGCAGGAGCTCCTCGCGATCCTCGCCCGACGAGACCACGACCACCGCGCACTTGCGCGTCTCGGGGTCGTGCTTGACGATGCGCAGCACCGCCACCGCGTCGTCGGCCAGCGCCGAGCTGAGCACGACAAGCGACGGGCGCCGCGCGCGGGCGACGGCCAGCGCGTCCTCGGCGGTGGCGGCGACCAGGACCTCGTGGCCGGCGCCCATCAAGATGCCCTTGAGGATGTATCCGCTGTAGGCGTCGTCGTCGACCAGCACCACCGTGGCGCCGGCGGCCGGCTCGGAGCGGGTCGTCAGGTCGACCTCGGTGGGACCGGTGGCATCGGCCTCGCCCGCGTCGGGCGCGGCCGGCAGGGTGAAGACGAACTTGGTGCCGTCGGCGGGCGACTCGAGCCAGATGCGGCCGCCGTGGGCCTCGATGATCGCGCGCGAGATGGCCAGGCCCAGCCCGGTGCCGCCCACCTGCCGGTCGCTGCCCTCCAGCCGCTCGAACTTCTCGAAGATGCGCTCGCGCGCGTCGTCCGGGATGGGCGCGCCGTTGTTGTAGACCGAGACTCCGACGTGGCTCGACGCCACCGACGGCCCGAAGATCTCGACCTCGATGAGCCCGCCCTCGGGCGTGAACTTGATCGCGTTGGACAGGAGGTTGTTCAGGACCTGGGTCAGCCGATCCGGATCGCCGATGATCCGCATGCGGTCGCCCTCGGTGTTGGTGAGCAGCCGGATCTTGCGCTGCTGGGCCGGCTGGCGGAAGCGCTCCACCACCTCGCGGCCCAGCTCGTCGAGCAGGATGGGCGTGAGGTTCATGGCGATGCGCCCGCGCTCGGAGCGCGCCACGTCGAGGAAGTCGTCGACGATCTGGTTGAGCTTGGTGCACGACTCGCGGGCCAGCTCGGCGTAGCGGCGCTGCTTGTCGGTCAGGCGCCCGGCGTACTCCGACAGCACGATGTCGAGCGCGCCGGTGATGGTGGTCAAGGGCGAGCGGAGCTCGTGCGACACGGCCGACACGAACTCGGCCTGGCGGCGGGCCAGCGCCTTGGCCTCGGTGAAGTCGCGCAGGACCACCACCACGCCCTCGAGCTTGCCGTTGGCGTCGCGCACCGGCGACACCATCGAGTGCAGCATCTTCTCCTTGACCCGCACCTCCTCGCGCAGCGGGCCTCCGGCGGCGTCGCCGGTCGCGACCAGGTCGAAGGGATAGAAGCCGAGCGTCTGCTTGAGGAACTGCTGGGTCACCGGCAGCACGCCCTCGATGCCGAGCAGCCGGCGCGCCGCGGGGTTGATCAGCACGACGTCGCTGTGCAGGTCGGTGAGGATCAGGCCGTCGGCCATCGACTCGACCATCATGGCCAGGCGCCGCCGCTCGTCGCCGAGCCGCAGCTTGAGGCGGAGGAGCGCGTCGGCGCTGCGGTTGGCCAGGAGGTAGAGGACCCGGCGCTCCTCGGTCGACACCGGCTCCGGCGACGGCGAGCACAGGAACATGAGCCCGATCGGGTTGCCGTTGGACACCAGCGGCACCTGGGTCGTGGTCGGCAGCCGGCTGGCCTGTCCCGCGGTGAGCAGCGGCCGGCCGGTCAGGTTCACGGTGAGCTGGTCCTCGTCGAGCGAGCGGCCGGTGGCGGCGCGGAACGACTCCAGGCAGCGGTCGCGCACCGAGCGCAGGAGGTTGGCGTCGCACGCCTCCTGGCAGTGCAGGTGGAGGATGGCGCCCGCGCCCTCGACCGCGACCAGGATGGCGACCAGCTCGAAGCGGACCACGCGGTGGAGCTCGCGGGTCACCACCTCGAGCACCTCGGCGAACGAGCCGAGGTCGGCGGTCGCGGCGGTGACCTCGCCGAGCGTGGCCATGACCTCGAGCCGGTGCTGGGACAGGCGGCGCTGCTCGGTCACCTCCTGGCGCAGGAGGGCCAGCTCCTGGGCCGCCAGGCATGCGGCGATGAGCTCGCCGGGGCGGAAGTCGGTGTGCACCGCGTGGCTGAGGCGGTGGTTGCGCAGCGCGCCGGTCACCCAGCGCGATCGCGGATCGGGCGTGAGCAGCACCACCGCCAGCTCCGGGCGGGCGGTGTGCAGGCCGGCCAGGCGCTCGCGCCACGAGCTCTCGCCCGCCTCGCCCTCGGCCAGGATGGCGACGTGGCAGGCGCCCACGCCGGTCATGTCCGGCGCGGGCGCGGCGATCACCGCGAACCCGGCCGGCTCCAGCTCGGCGCGCACCCGGGCCAGGCCGGGCTCATCGAGCCCGATCGCCAGGGCCGTGGACGTTCCAGCGGACACGCAGGGCCGATCTTAGCAGCCTGCGCGGCGGCGCGGACCCGGGTTTGGCCGCTCCGTTTTGCGCCGCTCGCGTCCGTGTCAGCGGCGCTCGGCGCGCGCGTCGAAGATCGCGTCGAGCGCGGGCTTGGCTTGCTCGACCAGCTGGCCGCCCAGCTCGGAGGTGGACTCGAGCGCGATGAAGGCGCCGTAGCCGCGATCCAGATCGAGCCACGGGATGGCGCCGTAGGCGCCCGGATCCATGAACACGCCCGGGTTCTCGCGGTCGATCCACCAGCCGAGTCCGTATCCCTCCAGACTGCCTCCCGCCCCGGTGGTCCCGCCGTACACCTCCAGGATGCGATCGACGCGCATCCTGTCGACCGCGTCCTCCGACAGCACGCGCGCGTCTCCGCACAGCCCCCCGCGGAGGTGCATGAGCAGGAGCTTGCCGTAGTCCTCGACCGTGATGTAGGCGCCGCCCTCGACGCTCGGGTTGTCGGTCACGGTGAGATTGGCGACGTCGCCGCCGAAGTCGGCCGGGTAGTCGAGCGCGGACCGCTCGAACTGGTTGGTGTAGCCCAGCGACCCGGCGCCGCACGGCTGGACGTAGGTCTCGTCGATGAGCTCCGCCCACGTCTTGCCGCTGGCCACCTCGGCCACGCCGCCGGCCAGCTGCCACTGGCCGCCGCCGTAGTGGAACTCGGTGTCGGGCGGGATTCGATCGGCCGCGTCGTCGGCGGTGTAGATGGTGGCCGCGCACTCGCTGAGGGTCCCGGCGCTGAGGTACTGGCAGAGGTAGGGGGCGTAGGTCGGGTTGTCGATCAGGCCGACCAGGCCAGAGCTGTTGGACACCAGCTCCGCCACGGTCAGCTCCGGCTTGCCCTCGCCGAACGGGTCCTCGAGGTAGGTGCCGATCGGCTCGTCGACGTCGACCAGGCCCTGATCGGCGAGGTGCATGAGGACGCCCACGCTCAGGATCTTGCTCGACGAGGCGATGAGGTAGAGCCGGCCGGCGTCGAACGCGCCGTAGCCCTGCACGTGGACCTGGCCGCCGTCTCGATCGACCACCACGGCGCTGGCCCCCTCCAGACCCTGCTCCTCCACGAACGCCGACACCGCGTCGTCGAAGGCGTCGAACTCGCCCGCCGGCGCCGCGTCCGGCTCGGCGCCGGCATCGACCCCGCCGCCGCCGCCGTCGTCGTCATCGCCCGCGCAGGCCCACCCGCCGGGGAGCCCGATCGCGGCGATGAGCCAGAGAGAAGCCGCGATCCCGCGGCGACCGACCTGCTGGTTCCGTTGCATGGACGACATGCCTCCAGTCTCCAGTCTCGAGCGGCTGGCGCGGTCCGGCTGCGCCGCGTGTGGGCGGCAGCATGCCACAGGCGCTGGTCTTCGCGTCCATCCGACTGGACTGGAAGACCAGCTGCCGCTTCGCGCCGGCGGGGCCGGATGCGCCAACCGATGGTCTTCGCATCCGGTCGCCCGGGTGGGCGAACGGCATACGCGTTGCTCTTCGCTCGCTCCGTGGTGAAGCCCTCGGTGGAAGCCGTCCAGCTCGGCACGGAGGCGGAGCGCGGCGTCGGCACGCCGCAGACGCTGATCCTGCTGGTCATGCTGGCCCTGGGCGCGATCGGCGCGGTCAAGCAGCTGACCGGCCGGGTCGACGCCAGGACCCTCTGCACCGGCGAGGCGGTCGTCGCGCTCGCCGGCGGGCTGGCCCCCTGCGCCGAGGCGTCCACCGTGCCGCCGCCGGGCACGGCACCGCCGCCGAGCGCGGCTCCGCCGGCCACGTCCGAGCTCCCGATCGAGGGGCCCGATGGACCCGCGCTGGAGGGCGCCGGCCCGATCATCGCGCTGCCGTTCCCCGGCACGGTCGCGGTGTCGTGCACGGCGCTCGAGGACCAGAAGGAGACGTGCAAGGACCAGGAGGGCGTGCGCGTGCAGGCCACCGGCGAGCTGTCGGTCGAGCGCACCCCGACCAAGCTCGACGACAAGGGCTGCCCGCAGCAGAGCCTGTCGGTGAGCTCGAAGCTGCAGGTGGAGCTGAGCGGCAAGGCCAAGGGCAAGACGGTGGGCGGGACGCTGTCGGTCTTCACCGGCGAGGTCAGCAAGTTCAAGGTGACGGTCTCGCCCGACGCGGCCGACCAGATCGCGCGACACGATCGGCCGCCGCCCAACCCCGTCGACCCGAGGTCGATCCGTCCGGGCGAGAGCGTCGAGCTGTCCGAGGAGTTCTACGCCGGCAACAAGCTACAGGTGACCTACCGCCAGCTGCAGGTCGAGATGGGCTTCGAGCAGGGGCGGCGGCTGAGCAGCGGGGTCAAGCGCATCGACGACCGCACGGTGCGGGTCCTGGTGGGCGACGCCGACTTCGTGCGGCAGGCGCTGTCGCTCGGCGTCAGCGTGGGCAGCTTCGGCGTGTCGGTCGGCGGCAAGGAGGAGCTGGCCAGCGGCAAGCTGCGCTCGGTCGACATCGACATCGGGACGCAGGCGGGATGGGACGCCTACCAGGAGTTCCTGGCCACCGGCCACCTGCCGACGGCGGGCGCGCCGGGCATCGCGGACCCGGCGGTCAGCGAGTCGATCGACTTCAGCGACGCGACCAAGCTCGAGGCCAGGTTCGGGCGGGTCAAGCTCGGCGGCACGCTCGGCGACTCGGAGGGCCACCTGACCGAGACCAGGCATGCGGACGGCACCGTGGAGCGAGTGGGCAGCGCGCGCTTCAACGACGTCGGGCTGGCGGTGCGCGAGAAGACGAACCCCGACGGGACCACCGAGACCGGGTACTCGCTGCTCATCGAGGGGGCCAACCGCTCGCTGATCGAGAGCTACGAGGCCTTCACCGGCCAGTCGCTCCACGCCGACCCGGACGGCAACGTCCGCCTCGACTTCAGCGAGAGCGACCTGCGCAGGATCCAGGAGCAGGCCCTCGACCAGGTGGTCAAGAGCGCGGAGCACAATCGCATCGAGATCAGCCGCGAGGAGATCCAGCGGCTCATGCGCGAGGACCGGCTCCGGGCCGACCAGCTCGGCCTCAACAGCAGCTTCGACCGCGCGTTCGAGATCGCCTCCGCCGACTCGCCCGACGAGGTGCTGCATCAGCTCTACCTGCTCGGCGGCCCGGGCGGCAACGGCAGCACCGCGGTCGACAACCTCCTGTCCTTCGTCATGGGCACCGCGAGCGCCCACCACGGGTTCCGCGCCGTCCCCAGGGACCACCCGGACAGCCTGCTTCCCGGCTCCCACCCCGGCCCGACGTGCCAGTGACCTGTCCTCCGCCCGCGAGCTGATCTACGATCCGGGACAGTGCGGGGCGGTGACGAGGCGGGACCGAGCGTCGAGGTCGAGCGCGTGCGCCTGCGCGGCCCCGGCGCCGTCATCCTGACCGGCCCGTCGAGCTGCGGGAAGGGCGAGGTCGCCGCGGCGCTGTGTCGGGTGCTGTCGATCGCGCGCCGCGCGCACCTGTCGATGGGCGAGATCCTGCGCGCGGCGGTCGCGCGGGCCCGCGACGACGCCGCCTACGCGCGCCGCCTGGCCGACGACCACCGGGTCTCGGACGAGGTCAGCATCTTCGACTGCGCCGACTCGAGCGAGGAGCTCGACCGCAAGGTGCGCAGCCACCTGCCGGCGCTCGAGGCCTACTTCCAGCGGGGCGGCATGGCGGAGCGGACATCGCAGCTGGAGTGGCTGGAGTTCTGCACGCGGCACGGGCTCCTGGTGCCGAACCGGTGGACGCAGGAGTTCGTGGCCGCCCACCTGGAGTCGTCGGAGGAGCTGCGCGACGGGCCGTTCATCCTCGACGGCTATCCGCGCACCGTGGCCGCCGCCGAGCACCTGCTCGCGCTCCTCCGCCGCCTCGGCGTCCCGGTCATCAAGGTGCTCCACCTCAGCATCAGCAAGCAGGAGATGCTGTCGCGCGCGCGGCTGCGCGGCCGCGCCGACGACGACGAGGCATCGCTGCACAGCCGCTACGACTTCTACGTCGACAAGGTGCAGCCGAGCGTGGACCACATGAAGCTCGAGCTGGGCTCGCAGGCGATCGCGCTGATCGACGCGCACCAGCCGGTCTACCGCGAGCAGGGCGGCGAGCGGCGGCTCGACGTCGGCGCGTCGATCGCGAACGTGGCGGTGTCGGCGCTGCGCGCGCTCGGCGTGCCCCGTGTCGTGGCCAGGGACCTCGCGGTGCAGCTCGGCCGGCCACGGGGCCGAGAGGCCGACCGAGAGGACGGCTGACGGGGGCGCGAGGCGGCTCAGCCGGCGAGCGCGCCGCGCAGGAAGGCGAGCACCTCCCCGCACAGATGGACGTGGTAGGCGGCGCGGTCGAAGCCGGGCGGGTCCTGCGACGGCGGGAAGGCCGGGCCGGCCAGCTCGGGCGGGAAGGGGGCGAGGAAGGCGAAGTGGCCGGCGCCGGGCACGACCCGGTAGTCCATGCGCGCGTCGCGGGTGTCGGCGGGCAGGCCGGCCAGGATGCGCTCGACGAACGCCGGCGGCATCAGCTGGTCCCGCTCGCCGGTTCGCACCAGGAGCGGCGCGCGCACATCGGCCAGCGCGCCGGGCGCCATGAACCACGGGATGGCGGGCGCGAGCAGGACGAGCGCGACCACGCGGGGGTCGGGCTCGACCGACACCGGGTGCGCCACGCCGTCGGGGGTCTGGTCGGGCAGAGCCAGCGGGTGTCCGCCGGCGACGGCCAGCGCGGTGTAGCCGCCGAACGAGTGGCCGACGACGGCGGCGCGGCCGGGCGCGAGCACCGGGCCGAGCGCGGGGTCGGCGAACGCGGCGTCGAGCGCGAGGCGCGCGTGGCGCGGCCGGTTGGCCAGGTTCGCCGGCGTCCCGGCCAGCGAGTTGTCGGAGCGCGAGTTTCCGGTGTGCTCGATCATCAGCGCAGCGAACCCGGCGCGCGCCAGATGCGCGGCCAGGTGGCGCAGGCTCCACGGCGTGCCGCCGTCTCCGTGCGAGAAGGCGACCAGCGGGAGATGCGCGCCGACCACCGGCGCCCCCATCGCCACCTCGAGCGAGTAGGGGCCGAACGCCTCGGCGCGCGGCGGCGCGCCGGTCGGGTAGAGGGCGTGGACCGGCACGCGCGCGCCCTGCACGCCGTCGGCAACCTCGAGCG
>Ga0126377_10000329_pt1 | contig 28186 bp, 27 predicted proteins | sample PanSoiMetPlot_22_FD_92647 | JGI IMG/M metagenome (GOLD analysis project Ga0126377, IMG submission 92647) | Tropical forest soil microbial communities from Panama - MetaG Plot_22 | ecosystem: Environmental > Terrestrial > Soil > Tropical forest > Bulk soil | place: Panama | collected 2016-02-17 | reverse complement strand
GCGCCGCGCTGAACCTTAGCCCACATCTCCATAGGGGCCGGTCGGATCCGCAAGGGATTGCAGCCGCAGTGCCGCAGCGCGCGCGAACAGCAGCATCATCGACTTGCGCGTGGCGGCCGCGAGCGTGTGGACGGGCGCGTCGCATCGGAACTCGGCACCGAAGGCATCTGCCACGATGAGACCGGTGTCGGGCGGGAAAATCTCGCATGGCACGTCGACGGTGGTGGCGAAGAACAGACGATCGCAATGGGCGCGATAGTCATGCCATTTCTGATCGGCGCGGAAATCGGCGATCGAGGACTTGATCTCCACGATCCAGACTTCACCGCCCGGATCGAGCGCCACCAGATCGGCGCGGCGGCCAGACGGCAACGGCAACTCGCTTACCACGCATCGTCCGTGAGCATGAAGCAACCGCGAGGTCCCGCGCGCAACGGCCAGCGCGGTTTCGGACTGACGGCCGTCGACCGGGAATTCAAAAGGAGCAGCTGCGGTCAGAGTCATTGACGAAGTGCCTTGCGCATTTGCCTGCATTCGATTTTCATGGCTAGACATAACGCCGTTTTGCCTCGGCGCAAAGCCGGGCATTTCCTGCCGCGAGAGTGATACCAAAACGGAATTGCCAAGAGATCAAGAGATATTGCCAAGAGACCTGCCATGACCGTCGACTACGAAGTCGAATACAACAACCGGGCCCGCGTCCCCGAGCATCCCGAAATTTTTGCACGCTGGCAGCGCGAAGGAACGGCCTATCGCGCAGCGGCACATAACCCAAAACTTGGGATCTCCTATGGCCCGTCAGCGCGGCGGACAATCGACCTTTTCCCGGCAATGGACGACGACAAGGCGCCCCTTGCCATGTTCATTCACGGCGGTTGGTGGCGCTCACTTGAACCAGCGTCATTTTCGCAGATAGCAGCCGGCCCTAATGCCCGCGGCGTAAGCGTCGCGGTGGTCGGTTACGATCTTTGTCCGGCGGTATCGATCGCGGACATTATCGAGCAGATGCGGGCGGCCTGCCTGACGCTGTGGCGCAAGCGGCGCCAGCGCTTGCTGGTCTACGGCCATTCTGCAGGCGGCCATCTCGCCGCCTGCATGACCGCAACCGACTGGAAGGCGCTTGCACCGGATGCACCGGCCGATCTTGTGCCTGCGGCCTATGCGATCTCCGGCGTATTTGACCTGATGCCGCTGACGCAGATTTCGATCAATGACGACCTGCGGCTCAGCGAAAGCGAAGCCCGCCGCGTTTCACCGCTTTTCTGGCACGTTCCCGCCGGACGCAGTCTCGATGCCGTCGTTGGCGCGCTTGAATCGAGCGAATTCCTGCGCCAGAGCAAGACGGTTGCCCAAGTATGGCAACAGGGCATGGCGCAAACGCGTTACGAGGAGGTCGCAGGTACCAACCATTTCACAGTGATCGATGCGCTCAACGACCCTAACAGTGCCATGACCGCGCGCGTCGCGGCGCTTGCGTACAGCGTGAAATCGGTCGCCCCCTAGAGCCAGTATCGCCGTGCGAGCGCCACCGTCAGCGCGCCGCCGATGGCGACAACAAGAAAACGCACGGTAGTGCGCGGGATCACGCGTGCCGCATAGGCGCCGATCAAGCCTCCCCCGACCGTTCCGGCAGCAAGCGCCAATGTCTGCGGCCACAGGATCGCGTGTTGTGTCGCAAAAACCAGGGTCGCCGCCAGGCCATTGAGGCTGGCGACGAAATTTTTCGCAACATTCGCTGCGCGATAGTCACCCCCGGTCGCGAGTGAGAATACCCCGAGCATCAGGATGCCCACCCCGGCGCCAAAATAGCCGCCGTAAAACGACACAGGCAGCACCATTTTCAGACTGGCTAAGTTGAATGCAATGTCATGGCCACGCCCCTCGGCGCGCGCCCGCAGCCAGCGCGTGATGCGTTCCGCGTAAGCGAAAAGAAGCGTCGCGAACCCGATTAGCAGGGGCACGATTTGCGCGAACATGCGTTCCGGCGTCAGCAGCAGCAGCACAGCTCCCGCGCCAGCTCCGATGACCGACGCAATGATCAGGCCTACGAACGCGCGGTTGAAGGGCGGCAACTGGGAGCGGTCGGAAAGCGCGGCCAGCATCGTTGCCGGCATGACCGAGGCAAGATTTGAAACAGCCGCGAGCTGGGGCGACACGCCCGTCGCGATCAGCGCTGGATAGATCACAACCGCCGCGCCGCCGACCATGGCTGCGATGATCCCGGCCACGACGCCCGTGCCGACCAGAAACGCGGTGGTGACGACGTCCATGATCCCGAGGGATCAGAAAAACGCCTGAATGCCGGTCTGCGCGCGGCCGAGGATCAGCGCGTGTATGTCGTGCGTACCCTCATAGGTGTTCACCGTCTCCAGGTTCGAGAGCACCCGCATCACGTGGTATTCCTCGGAAATGCCGTTGCCGCCGTGCATGTCGCGGGCGAGCCGCGCAATATCCAGCGCCTTGCCGCAGTTATTGCGCTTCATCAGCGAAATCGATGCCGGCGCAGCCTTACCCGCCTCCAGCATGCGGCCAAGCCGCAGCGCGCCCTGCAGGCCAAGCGCGATTTCGGTCTGCATATCGGCAAGCTTCTTCTGCACCAGCTGGTTGGCGGCCAGCGGACGGCCGAACTGCTTGCGCTCGAGCACGTACTGACGCGCGCGATGCCAGCAGAATTCGGCGGCGCCCATAGCTCCCCATGAAATGCCGTAGCGTGCATTGTTGAGACAACCGAACGGGCCGGCGAGCCCCTTCACGTTTGGAAGCAGGCTGTCCTCCGGCACGACGCAATCTTCCAGCACGATCTCGCCGGTGATTGATGCCCGGAGCGACAGCTTGCCCTCGATCTTCGGCGTCGAAAATCCCTTGGCGCCGCGCTCGACCAGAAAGCCGCGGATCACATTGTCGAGCTTCGCCCACACCACTGCAACATCCGCAACGGGCGCATTGGAAATCCAGGTCTTGGCGCCGTTGAGCTTGTAGCCACCCGACACTTTTTCCGCGCGCGTGACCATCGAACCAGGGTCAGAGCCGTGATCGGGTTCGGTCAGGCCGAAGCAGCCGATAATCTCTCCGGTCGCAAGCTTGGGCAGATACTTGCGGCGCTGTGCTTCGGTGCCGTAGGCATAAATTGGATACATCACCAGTGATGACTGCACCGACATCGACGAGCGATAACCGGAATCCACGCGCTCTAGTTCGCGCGTGATCAGTCCATAAGAAACATAACCAAGACCCGCGCCGCCGTATTCTTCCGGAATGGTCGGGCCTAGCAGGCCGAGCTTGCCCATTTCCGGCAGAAGGTCAGGATCATATTTCTCATCGCGGAAGGCTTCGACGACGCGCGGCATCAGATAGCTTTGCGCAAAGCCACGGGTGCTGTTGCGTACCATACGCTCTTCTTCGGTCAGCTCGCTTTCCAGGTCGAGCGGGTCTTCCCACACGAATGCCGTATCCTTAAGCATCGCGGGTATTCCGCCGCGCTTTTCAGCCGGTTGCGACATAGGGCCTCCTCGGAATTTCTGGCCCGCATTATAGACCGGCACGGTGGTGCGTAGCCAACGCCGATGTAGGGCCATCCAGCCGGATCCAGGCGACGGACGGGAATCCGCCACTACCAAAGCGGCCTAAATGACGCTCGTCCGGCTCGCCTGACTATGCTCGTCCGCGACCGGTACAAGGCCAGCCGAACTATTAAGTTCGGACAGTTTTCTTGCCGTCTCAACAATCATGTCCATTCGCCGCTGAAGTTTGTTTTTCAGGTCGGGAATGTTCACTTTGTCGGTGACACGATAGGCGTTGCCGACACGCTCAACGTAGCCATGCTTCACCATTTCCTGCAAACGACGTACGACTACAGCGCGTGGCAGTTTAAGAGCATGCGCTATTCTGCCCGCGCTCACCGGCGAGCACATCACCGTACGCAGGAATACGTAGATGCCAATCGTCCGGAAGGTTGAGCTGTCGCTATGGGCGGCAAACGCCGCACCGTAGTCTTCTGTCATGCTGCGGATAAGGCCAAGGTAGAGGCGGCACATCAGCATCCGCTCCCGCGCCAATTCAATGCGAGGCGGCGGCCGATACTCTTGCACCAAAACAAAGTCAGGCTCATGCGCCTCCGCATGCTTCGCGCCGTGCACCTGTTGCTGCCCTTTACGAATTTCCATGTGCCGACCACGGCTCTGGCCGATCAGTGCCGAAACTCACGTCAAGTGTGCAAAAGCCGAAAGCCGAATTCGAGTTGGACCGAGGTCCAATGCGAACGTCGCCGCATCAGGCCGATTTGCTGAGAACTATCTCTACCTGAACGCGAGCAAGGCCGGAAAATCCAATAGCCTTGGCACCCGCCGGCGTGAGATCGATGATACGGCCCTTGATATAAGGGCCGCGGTCATTGATGCGAACGATCACGAATTTGCCAGTCGTGAGGTTGGTGACTTTGACCTTCGTCCCAAAAGGCAGAGTACGATGAGCTGCGGTAAGCGCATGCGCATGGGCATATTCGCCATTGGCAGTGCGTTCACCGCTATACACCGAAGCAATTCCGGTTTGGGTAGATGCCAAAAGTGGCGATGAAAGTGAAGTTGTTAGCAGGAGAGTAACAGCGCAAAAAGCTACGCGACACCGAGTGACCATTTTTTCGCTCATGTTGGAGAAAATCGCCCGGCTGCAATGCAAGACCGGAGCGCGTGTTTTCTATGAGCGATGCGTGCAGACGTCTTGTGAGAAGCTGCCAAATGCTTGTCGAGAAAAGCCAGTTGGGGGCTTTGATTGGAATCTGCTTAAAGGCCCATATTTTCTGGCATACAGAAAACCCCGCCGGTTACCGGCGGGGTTCTCACAACAGATGAGTCAGAGCTGGCAACCGAAAGACTACACTGCGGTTAGTGTCGCAAGCTTGACTCTCAAAGCGTCGATCGTCGGCTTGATAATGTCGGCAACGCCAGGGATCGCCAGAACCCTGTCAAACAATTGATTGAGGGCGGACATTGCCGGATTGACCAGCCCGGCGATGATAGCCCGCTGACTTGTCGACAACTGCCCGAGTACGCCCGTCACTTTGTCCAACTGAGCTGTCGCTTCCCGCAATTGAGGAAGAGCTGCCTGAGCGGACGCAGGATCGGTGATGCTGCCGAGAGTGGTACGCAGGCCCGCAACAGTGTCTGTGACCTGCTTGCCGACGTTCATCCCGGCAACCGTAATGTTCTGGGCGGTTGTCAGGCCTTGCTGAACTACCTGTTCACCGGGTCTCGCCAGCAAATAGAAAAGTAGCGCAGCGATGGCGAGCGCGGGGATGGCCCACATCAACCAGTTGGTTGAGGACGCTGCCGCCTGGGCCGAGCGTCGCGTATCGTCCGCGGTTCGAGCCACTGCTGCCGCTGCGGCGCGGGCTGCTTCGCCCCCCGTCGCAGTGGTCCGTCTTATGGTGTCGCCCAACGGTTCGAGCAGGTCGGTTCCGCCCAGCAGCCTGCTGAAACCTGAAGGAAGTGCCTCAGCGATATTATTTTTCTGGTTCGTGAGCAGATTCGCGATGCTGCCGGCATCAACACGACCACCTTGCTGTTGGGCGATGGCGCCCATGACGACCGGTGCAAGTGCCCCAAGCAGTGAGCTACTCGCGCCCGTTTGTAGTCCGGAGTACTTGCCGACGGCATTGGCGAGCGCGCTCTGGTCGCGATCGCCGAGGAGCGACGAAAGCATCTGCGATCCGCGATCGACGAAGGACGTTTGGCCTCCTCCGCCGAGCATGCTCCCAAACTTGTCAAGCACGCCACTTTCCTGTTTTGCGGCACTGGCGAGCTTTTGCGGTCCACCGGGCCGCACCGCAACCCCCGTCAGCGCAGCCAGTAACGCCGGCACTGCCGCGTCAACAGCAGTCGCCGTGTCGTTACGACCAACGCCAAGCGTGTTGGCGATGCGTCCGATCATGTCAGGTGTCAGAAATTGCATAATGAGCGTTACGAGGTTCGTGGCCATTGCCTTCTCCTCTCGTCTTGATGTCTGTGTCAGATTCTCGATCACATTCAGTGCAAGTCGAGATGGACCTTGGGCCATGCATTTGGTTTGCGAACCGGTAATCGGGCACCGGGAATTCAATTTCAAAAATCAAAAGGTCTCTATAAATAAAACCCCGCCGACGAGAGGCGGGGTTTTGCCAGTACAAAATTGTCGGTGATCAGATCGCCATCTTCAAGTCCTTGGCAGCGCGGAACGCGACTTTTCTGCTCGCCTTGATCTTGATTGCTTCGCCCGTCATCGGATTGCGACCCATGCGCGCGGCGCGCTTGCGGACCAACAAAATGCCAAGCCCTGCGATCTTCACCCGCTCCCCCTTTTTCAGATGCTTGGTGATCATGCCGATGAGGTCTTCCAGCATCTGCAGGCCTTGCTTCTTGCTAAGCTGATGCTGCTCCGCAAGTGTGGCTGCCAAATGCCGGGTGGTGACCGGCTTGCTGGCCTTCGGCTTGGATGAGACGGCTGCTGCCATTTGAATAATGCTCCTTGGGCGCCCAGTGCGCGAACGTCACAGCAGTAGGGGATTCTCTGGCGCTTCGTAAATGTGCGGCCGCTCGCCCAACGGATTTAACCACAGGTTCCTGCGGGGAACGCTACGCGTCGCGGGACGTTTGCCCGTGGGAAGCGACATTACAGGTGGAGTACATTCTATGCGTTGCAGACCAATTCTGGCGATCACAGTCGTAACTGCGGGCCTCGCCATTTCGGCGCCGGCTCTTGCTCAGCACCATGGCGGCCACTGGGGTCATCATGGCGGATGGGGATGGGGTGGTGCCGCGATTGGTGGATTTGCGGCAGGTGCATTGCTGGGCAGCGCTCTCGCCGCGCCGAGTTTCTATTATGACGACCCCGGCTATTACTATGCTCCGGATGTTTATGGCGGTCCCGATCCAAGCGCGATCGCCTACTGCCAACAGCGCTACCGCTCATACGATCCAGCGTCGGGTACCTATCTCGGCTATGACGGTGCACGGCATCCATGCCCCTAATTGCGATTTCGGCGGGCGGCCACACTTACGTGTGGCCGTTGCCGCTTAAGGGCGTTTCGTCTATCTAGAGTCGCACGCGCGCCCGTAGCTCAGCTGGATAGAGCGTTGCCCTCCGAAGGCAAAGGTCGGACGTTCGAATCGTCTCGGGCGCGCCAGCTATTTCCACTATTCCACTTTGATGTTCGCCATCTGAATCACTTTTGCCCATTTCGGGATATCGGCCCGAATGCGGCGGGCAAATTCATCAGGTGTGCTCGCAATTTTCTCGAATCCAAGTGCCAACATCTTCTCCGCCACCTCGGATTCAGCCATCGCTTTGTTAATCTCGCGATATAGCAGAGTGACAATGGGTTCCGGCGTGCCCGCAGGTGCGAGCACGCCCTGCATCGTATCCGATTCCTGGTCGGGTAAGCCCGCTTCCGCCAATGTCGGAACGTCCGGCAAAGCCGGCGAGCGTTTTCCCGTGGTGACTGCGAGAGCACGCAATTTGCCTTCCTTTACGTGCGGCACCACTGGTGTGAGCACGACGAAGGCAATGGGTGTATGCCCGGCGAGAACGGATTGAACGGCAGGCGCTGAGCCGCTGAAGGGCACTGATACGAGGTCGAGATCCTGCGAGTGTTTAAACATCTCGCCCCCAAGCTGTGATGTGGTTCCGACTCCAGGATGCGCGATGCTATGCTTGCCGGGGTTGGAGCGAAGAAACGCAATCAGTTCCTTGACGGTGGTCGCCGGAATGGACGGGTTGATCACCAGCACATTCGGTGAAGCGGCAGCGAGAGTCACCGGCGCAAAGTCCTTGGCTGGGTTATACGGAATTTTTGTGTAGAGACTTGGATTGACGACAAAGCTCGTGCTCACGACAGTGAGCACGTGACCATCGGGAGCGGCCCGGGCGCCGGCGCCCATTCCAAGGTTGCCGCCGGCTCCCGGCTGGTTCTCGATATAGAATTGCTGGCCAAGCGCGCGGGAAAGACTGAGCGCGATCAACCGCGTGAAGACATCGGTCGGCCCGCCGGCTGCAAATGGAACGATTACGCGCACCGGCTTTGCGGGATAGGCTTGCGCCCTCGCGGCTTCCGCAATCGGTAAACCGGCGGCACATGCTGCCAGCCACAACAGGCGGCGGCGTTGAACATCCATGGCATTTCCTCCGTCGGTCCAAGCGGCGCTGTCTACGCGCTCAAATGATGAAATGAGGTTGCAGAACGGGACTATTGTTATTTCACACCGAAATGCAGACTGGATCATCCGTATGGATGAACAGATGTGATTTGTGCCGCTGGTTTGGCCGGAAGTGCAACTATGCCCCTTAGGGCAATACCTTCAGCCATCAATCCCAGACTAAGTTCAATCTTAAGCCGCCACGGCGGCGCCCCTTATCAGCGCAAACGGGAGGTTGAAGATGCGATCCAATTGCCCATCCAACATCGATCTGCCTACCATCTGTTCCATGATTGCTGCCGGCGCGATCGCGGCGTTAGCGCCGGCAAATGGAGCTTTTGCACAAGAGACGGCAAAAGGATTGCTCGCGATTCAAGTGCGCTCGCAGGGGAAGGTTTGCGACAACCCGATCAGCGCAACAAGGGACAAGAAGCAATCTGGGCCCGACGTATCGGTTTGGGTTCTTCGATGCGAGAACAATTCATACAGAGTTCGTTTGGCACCGGACATGGCCGCACGCATACAGCGCCTCAATACCCGGTCTGAATGACTCGGTTGCAGTGCGGACCCGGCCTTGCAGTGGACTGCCATTCGTCACAAATGTGTGGCTATCGCATCACTGAGATGACCGTCATGAAACTCCCCGGCCCAGACCATCCGATTACCGTCACCCGCAACGGCAAGCACGTGCGGGTTACGTTCGCCGGCCACGTTATCGCCGACACCCAGAACGCACTCACGTTGAAAGAGGCGAGCTACCGTCCAGCGCTTTATGTTCCACGTGCAGACGCGAACATGAGCCTGCTCGCGCCAACCGATCATCGCACGCATTGCCCTTACAAAGGCGACGCTAGCTATTTCACGATTTCGGTCGATGGCCGCACCGCCGAAAATGCCGTGTGGTCTTACGAGCAGCCCTATCCCGCGATGGCAGAGATCAAGGAGTACCTCGCCTTCTATCCGGATCGTGTCGATAAGATCGAGGAAATGTGACGCCCGACAATCAATGCAGGCGAGGACCTTTGAGGAATTTCGCGCGATCGGACGAATTCACCCGCACGTCGAAAGTCACGCCTTCACGGTAAAGCGTAAGTGGCACCTCGACGCCGGCGCCGCCCAATGACCAGACGTTGCGATAAAAGCTGGCAAGGGTGGAAACGCGTTCGCCCTTCACGGCCACGACGACGTCGCCGGTCTTGATCTCGGCGCGCGCTGCCGGACCTTTGGGGGCTATTCCCACCACCACGATCTTGTCCTCAATTTCGGTCGAGTAAAGCCCCAGCCATGGCCGCACAGGCCGATTCACCCGACCAAATTTGCGCAGATCTTCGAGCACCGGCGGGAGGAGATCGATCGGCACCACCATATTGAGATGCTCGTTCTTGCCGTTGCGCGCGCGCTCGAGCTGCAGCGATCCAATGCCGATCAGTTTTCCTCCCGCGGAGATCAACGCCGTACCGCCCCAATTGGGGTGTGCCGGATACGTGAAGATTGCTTCCTCGAGCACGTACTCCCAGTAACCCGCAAATTCCTGTTTCGCTGCGATGCGCCCGGCAAGCGAGCGCGTGCGGCCACCAGCGCCACCAACGACAATCCGCTCGCCAATGTCGGCACTGCTCGAAGAACCGGTCACGAGCGCCGGCAGATCAATCTTGCCGAGCGCCTGCACCAGGCCAAATCCGGTTTCCTGGTCAAAACCGAGCGCGTGTCCCTGTACGACCCGTCCATCGCCGAGATGCAGCCAAACCGTTTCAGCTTCGGTGATGAGATAGCCAATAGTGAGAACAAGCCCGTTATCGATCAGCACACCATTGCCGGCGCGCTCGACACCGAGGGTATCGGCGGTAAAGGCATCGGATGGGACAATCGAGTGCAGACCTACTACTGACGACAGAACGCGCTCGAGATCGTAGGAGTAGTCCTCTGCACGCGGCTGCACCGCCTGCGGCACTTTCCATTCGATCAGCGAGGCCATCGGTATGCTCCTCGGGTCTACCTCCTATCATACGCCGGATCACGCCGGCGAAAAGACGGCTCTCACATGTTAGTGTGATTCCTCAGACCCATGATCCCGCTATCGATCCTTGACCTGTCACCCGTCTCTGCTGGCTCCACAGCCGCGCAGGCCCTGCGCAATTCACTCGATCTTGCGCAGCTCGCCGATGGTCTCGGATACACCCGTTACTGGGTGGCCGAACACCACAACTTGCCGGCGATCGCGAGCTCCGCACCCGACATTATGATCGGACAAATCGCTGCGGTGACGAGACACATGCGAATTGGTTCGGGTGGCGTGATGCTGCCCAATCACGCGCCGCTGATGGTTGCCGAACGCTTCAAGGTGCTTGAAGCGCTTTATCCTGGACGAATCGATCTCGGCCTCGGTCGCGCGCCCGGCACCGATCCCGCGACGTCCTACGCGTTGCGTCGCCGTCAAGGGATCAGCGAGGAGGACGACTTCCTCGAGCGTTTCAATGAACTGATGCTGCTTGAAACGCGCGGTTTCCCGTCCGGACATCCGTTTCACAACGTGCGGGCAATGCCATCCGATGTGGCACTGCCGCCAATCTACCTTCTGGGTTCATCGGACTACAGCGCGCAGCTGGCGGGTCACATCGGTGCGGCATTTTCGTTCGCACATCATTTTGCAAATTTCGACGCCGTCGAAGCGATGCGGCTCTATCGCGACGCCTTCAAACCTTCAGGGTCGCACGAAAAGCCCTATGCTATCCTGGCAACGCACGTGGTGTGCGCAGACACCGACGAGGAGGCCGAACGGCTCGCCGCAACCGTCGACCTCAATTTCGTGCGCCGGGCCAAGGGCGAATTCCAGCCGCTGGCCTCACCCGAAGATGCCGCCCGCTATGAATACACGCCGGTCGACAAGGCACGCATCGCGCAGAATCGCACTCGCCTTTCGGTCGGGTCTCCCGGCACGGTGAAAGCACTGTTGCTGCCGCTGGTTGAAGCCACCAAAGCCGACGAGCTGATGGTGACCACAATGATCTTTGATCATACGGCGAGGAAACGTTCCTACGAGCTGCTGGCGAACGCATTCAAATAACGGTAAAACCGCCACGGTTTTTCTCGACAAAAATTACGGGAGGCAACGTTGGGTAAGCAGTTCACCTTGACCACGACCGACAAGCACTCGCTCGGCGCCTATCGCGCCGATCCGGCGGGCACGCCAAAGGGTGGGATAGTGGTGGTGCAGGAAATTTTCGGAGTCAATCACCATATCCGCGCGGTGTGCGACCGCCTCGCTGCGCTCGGCTACGTCGCGGTCGCGCCGGCCGTATTCGACCGCTTCGTGCGTAATTTCGAAAGCGGCTACACACCTGACGAGATCGCGCATGCGCGCAGCTATCTCGGCAATCTGAATTGGGATCACATGATAGCCGACATTGCGGCGGCGCAAGGCGATCTCAAAGGCACTGGTCCGCTCGGCGTCGTTGGCTTCTGCATGGGCGGGACCGCGGCCTTTCTCGCCGCCTGCCGCATTCCCGGATTCTCGGCGGCCGTTGCCTTTTACGGCGGCATGATCGGTAAATTCGCCGATGAAAAACCGAAATGCCCGATGCAGATGCATTTTGGCGAGAAGGACGACGGCATCCCGATGGATGTGGTCGAATCCATCAAGAAGAAACAGCCCCAAGCCGAGATCTACACCTATCCGGATGCACCGCATGGCTTCTATTGCGATGAGCGCGCGAGCTACCGAAAGGAAGCCGGTGACCTTGCCTGGAAACGTACGCAGGATTTTCTGTCAAAACATATGAAGAAATAGCGCGCGCGAGCGTCTGTTCATGTCATGGCCGGGCAAATGCCCGGCCATTCACGTTTTCGGAGCCGGCATGATGGGACGGTGTGCAGGACCAATTAGGCTGTCGCGCTCTGCGAGAGTTTGGCGCCGGTCCCGATCGGACAAGCGACGCCGGTGCCACCCAGTCCGCAATAGCCCATCGGATTCTTGGCCAGATACTGCTGGTGATAGTCCTCAGCGAAATAGAATTCGGGCGCGTCCAGGATCTCGGTGGTGATGGCGCCGTACCGCTTCTTCTTCAACTCCTGCTCGTACATGGCTTTTGACGCTTCGGCTGCCTTTTTCTGCCCGAGCGTAAAAGTGTAGATACCTGACCGATATTGGGTGCCAACATCGTTACCCTGTCGCATGCCCTGCGTCGGATCGTGATTTTCCCAGAATGTCTTGAGCAATTGATCGTAGGTGATCTTTTTCGGATCGTAGATCACGAGAACGACTTCATTGTGCCCCGTACGGCCCGAGCAGACTTCTTCATACGTAGGGTTGGGCGTCATTCCGCCGGCATAACCGACGGCCGTCACGTGAACGCCCTCGCCAAGTTCCCAGAACTTGCGCTCCGCCCCCCAAAAGCAGCCAAGGCCGAACATCGCCTTTTCCGTACCCTCCGGATATGGGCCTTTCAGTGCACGGTGATTGATGAAGTGCGCCGTCGCGGTGCGGATCGGTTGCGCGCGGCCAGGCAGCGCGTCGCCGGGCTTGGGCATGGCAACTTTCTTGAAGCCGAACATGCGAATTCTCCTGTAGTCGTTGAACGTAATATATGTCGCGACTGGCGCGGCCGGAATGGCCCGGCAATTCACGTCTCCGGCAAGGTGACGGTGCCTACGGCCTTACATACCCGATCAGCGGCTTCTTCTTGCGTCCCAGGAGAATAAACAGGATGCCAAGGACGCCAAGCACGCTCCAGCTCGGTGCGGCAAGAAACGTGACCATCAGTTGGTCCCAGAGGAAGCCACCGGCGTAAGGTTCGATCATCGGCTTGAGCTTAGCTATGCTGGCGGGATTGATGAGCTCCCAAAGCGTCCGCACGTCGGTCAGAAATAGCTTGTTGCCGGCGATTGATTTGGTCCCGTCATAGATCAACAGGATGAATCCGCCTGCCAGGCAGATCAGGCCGATGAAGCGAAGTAGGAAACGGATCATGGCTGCCACAATGAAAGAATCGGTCCTACCGGCACCGATTACCCCGCAGCTTCCTTTCATTCAACAGTGGAAGGGGTGGTACCACCTTCCCTTGAGTCAGCGCGGTTGCATCCGGTAACGTCGATTATGCCGGCGTCCCGGTTGTGTTGACGGAGTACCAATGCCCCCCAAGCCCCCCGCCGGCCGCAACCGGCCGACCTTTACCGACCAGGAAGCCCTGCAATTTCACAGTATTGGCCGCCCGGGCAAGCTCGAGGTCATCGCCACCAAGCCGATGGCTACCCAGCGCGACCTCTCGCTTGCCTATTCCCCGGGCGTCGCCGTGCCCGTTCTCGCCATCGCCGAGGATGAAAGCCGTGCTTACGACTACACAACCAAAGGCAATTTCGTGGCCGTCATCACTAACGGTACCGCCATTCTCGGCCTCGGCAACCGCGGAGCTCTTGCGGCAAAGCCGGTGATGGAAGGCAAGGCGGTTCTTTTTAAGCGGTTTGCCGACATCGATTCGATCGATCTTGAAGTCTCCTCCGAGGATCCTGACGAGATCGTCAATTGCGTGAAGCTGCTCGGCAAGGGCTGGGGAGGCATCAATCTCGAAGATATCAAGGCACCGGAATGCTTCGTGATCGAGCAGCGCTTGCGTGAGTTGATGGATATCCCGGTATTTCACGACGACCAGCACGGCACTGCGATCATTGCCGCAGCCGGTTTGCTGAATGCAATCGACCTGACGGGGCGCGAGATCGCGACAACGAAGCTTGTTTGCAATGGCGCTGGCGCGGCCGGGATCGCCTGCCTCGAATTGCTCAAGGCAATTGGCTTCAGGCCCGACAATCTCATCCTCTGCGACACCAAGGGCGTGATCTACCAGGGCCGCAAGGATGGCATGAATCAGTGGAAGTCCGGCTACGCCGTCAAGACATCGGCCCGCACGCTGGCACAGGCTCTTGAAGGTGCCGACGTTTTCTTCGGACTCTCTGTCAAAGGTGCGGTGACACAGGACATGGTGAAGAAGATGGCTCCAAAGCCGATCATCTTCGCGATGGCCAACCCAGACCCCGAAATCACCGTCGAAGAGGTCGCTGCAGTGCGCGATGACGCCATCATGGCGACGGGCCGTTCCGACTACCCGAACCAGATCAACAATGTTCTAGGCTTCCCGTATATCTTTCGCGGCGCGCTCGATGTGCGGGCTTCAGCGATCAACATGGAAATGAAAATCGCCGCGGCGCGCGCGCTTGCCGAACTCGCGCGCGAAGACGTTCCCGACGAAGTCGCCAGCGCTTACGGCATGCGACCGAAATATGGATCTGACTACATTATCCCGGTGCCGTTCGATCCACGGCTGATCTCCTACGTGCCGCCTGCCGTCGCCAAAGCGGCGATGGACACCGGTGTTGCGCGAAAACCGATCGTCGACATGGATGCCTACCGCCACCAGTTGAGCGCGCGGCGCGATCCGATCGCCGGCACGCTGGTGCAGGTTTTCAATCGTTTGCGCCGGCAACCCAGACGTGTCGTCTTTGCCGAAGGCGAGGAGGAGCAGGTTATCCGCGCAGCGTGCAGCTTCGTGCATCAAGGTTTAGGCACAGCGCTCTTGGTCGGGCGCGAGGATCGTGTCCGTCAGTCTGCCCGCGAGACCGGCATCGAGCTCGGTGAAGGCATTGAGATCGTGAACGCGCGGATGTCGACACGTAACACGGTATACATGAATTTTCTCTACGAGCGCCTTCAGCGGCACGGTTACCTGATGCGTGATTGCCAGCGGCTCGTGAACCAGGATCGCAATCATTTCGCCGCCTGCATGGTCGCGCTTGGCGATGCCGATGCGATGGTCACTGGCGTTACCCGCAATTTTTCAGTGGCCCTCGAAGATATTCGCCACGTCATCGATCCGAAGCCGGGCCACCGTGTCATCGGCGTTTCGGTGGTGATAGCGCGTGGACGCACGGTGCTCGTTGCCGACACCGCCGTAACCGAGATGCCGGAGGCAAATGAGATTGCCGACATTGCCATCGAAGCCGCTGGCGTCGCACGCCGACTCGGCTACGAGCCGCGGCTCGCCTTACTCGCATTCTCAACCTTCGGACATCCGCCGGGAGAGCGTTCGGCGCGGGTAATCGAGGCGGTCAAGATTCTGGACAGCAAGCGGGTCGACTTCGAATATGACGGTGAAATGGCCGCCGATGTGGCCCTCAATCCGGAGCTGGTCTCGGCATACCCGTTCTGCCGTCTGTCGGGGCCGGCCAACGTATTGGTTATGCCGGCATTTCACTCAGCCTCGATCTCCACCAAAATGCTGCAGGAACTCGGTGGGGCCACCGTGATCGGACCGCTGCTCGTGGGGCTGGATCGCCCGGTCCAGATCGTCCAGCTTGGCGCCAAGGACAACCAGCTGGTCAATATGGCGGCGCTTGCCGCCTATAACGTGAGTGGCTAGCTAGAGGCCTGAACAAACGGAGATGACGTTGACCAAGACCCTTTCCGGCGTGATCGCCGCGATCGCAACTCCGATCGATGAAGACGGTGCGCCTGATTTCAAGCGTGCAGTTGAGCTCGCCCGCTATTTGCTCGACAATGGCTGTGACGGCCTGAACGTCCTCGGGACGACGGGTGAAGCCACTTCGTTTTCTCTCGCCGAGCGCAAAGCAGTCATGGATGCCTACAAGGCCAATGACCTGCCGCTGGACAGGCTGATGGTCGGCACAGGTGCGGCCGCCGTTTCTGATGCGGTTACCCTTACGCGCCACGCCGCCGAACTGGGTTTCGCCGGCGCGCTAGTGCTGCCGCCGTTCTACTACAAGGGTGTCCCCGACGATGGTCTCGTCGCCTATATCGACATGCTGGTCAAAGCCACAGCGCAAAAGCCGATCCCGATTTATCTTTATCATTTCCCGGCAATGTCGGGCCTGCCCTGGCACGTGACATTGATCAAGCGACTGCTGGAATCATTTCCGACTCGTATCGTCGGCCTGAAGGACTCGTCCGGCGACATGGCCTTCGCACGATCCGCCGCTGCGGTGTCCTCGGACTTTTCGGTCTTCCCTTCGACTGAAGCTTGTCTGATCGAGGCCCGATCAGGTCCCTTCGCGGGCTGCATCTCGGCGACCGCAAACCTTAACGCCGATCTGTGCGCACGCGCCTGGAGCAAGGGTGACGCTACCGCCCTGGAAGCCGCTGTCACAATCCGCAAACTGTTCGACGGCAAGCCATTGGTCTCAGGGGTAAAAGCGCTACTCGCACATATCCACGGAGACGCCGGTTTGGCACGCGTGAGGCCGCCGCTGGCACCTTTCTCGGCGGCTGATCGCGCTGCGGTGGTCTCCGGGCACGACGCGGTCAGAGCCAAACGTGTTGCATGATCGGCCTTTGCAGGCGTTGACGCCCGCGTGCGGCCTAACTATAAGCCTCAGCCTTGCCGGCGATTTCGACCGCCGTCGCAACTTCTTGTAAAACCTAGTCGCTTTGGCGGTACGGTCCGCTCGAGGCGCCAGCCGCGAATGAGAGATTGATGGCCAATACCAAGTCCGCCCGCAAAGCCACGCGCGTGATTGCGCGCCGGACCGAAATCAACAAAGCACGGCGTTCGGTGCTGCGAAATTCGGTGCGCCGGGTCGAGGAAGCGATCAAGAGCGGCGATCGCAAGGCGGCCTTGGCGGCATTCAAGGCAGCGGAGCCAGTCATCATGCGGGCCGCGCAACGGGGCGTCGTGCACAAGAACAACGCCAGCCGAAAGGTGTCCCGGCTTGCGCATCGCATCGCGAAGCTCGGCAAGTAGCTGCCGCCTTCATCCGTTGCGAAGCACAACAGGGCTTCGTCTTAAATTCTGATAAAAATGTCCCGATGAGCCGACCGACGTGTCGGCGCAGGAAAATGTATTTAAAACGTCATCGCGCCGTCAGAGAATTTTGCTCGCCCGCGTTTTTCCTGCTCTGATCGAGGCCATCGATGAAGCGGTGCCGGTGGTAGTTGACTTTTTGGATCGGGAGTTACGTCAAAATTCGGTCAGATTTTTTTTCGCGACGATAATGACTTAACAGGAAAGCACCGCAGGGACCTCAAAAATACATATGTGACAGGCATTTTTGGAGTTCGCGTCGTTTTAAAGAATTCCATCCACCGTCTATGCCTGAGCCGGTCCAGGCGCTGTGATTCCATACGACTCATCAACACGTTGGATAAAATATTTCTGGAATAGAAGGCGTCTCGGCGCAGGTACCCCCTTCCTCTGTCGTTGTAGTCCGTTTGAAATTCATTGCCCGCGCATTTTGCTTGTGTATCTTGAAAAAACGCGCGGGAATTCTTCGCGCGCGATCAGAAACAAGGTTCCACGTCACGCTCATCGGCGGATGAGAACGGCTTTGGTTTGCCACTTCGAACTCAACCGTTCTTACCCGTCGAGCATCCGATAGCGAAAATATAGCTGGTGAAAAATTAGAGTGCAGCGCGATCGGTACTTTTGATAGCGGTGGCCGAGGGCCGGAAAGACTAAACCGAAGGCGAAAGCCGCAGCTTTATTCGAGGGGTGACGTCATGACAGGCGCAGGGAGAGTCTCGGTGATCAGGGTTGATGACATCGGACACGTTTTATCCGATGCTGGTTCACGCCTCGCGATCGCCTCTGTCGCCGGTCGGCCCTTGCCAAGTTCATATTGCACCCACGTCAGCCGCCGCAACTCTCGTGCGGCTACTTTTTTCACGATCGGAATCCGAGGCGCCACCCCGCCACCTGCGGGCTGAAGGCGCGACAGCTCGATTTCCTATCGATGTCGTTCGCCGAAACAAACCAAGTCGGCGGGCCCCAAATCCCACGACGACATCCTTGAACGAGTGCTGTTGCGTCCCGTTTCCGGCGCGTTGGCGGTCTCTCCGCCAGGCCGGGCAACCGAGTCCGTCCCACCTTAATCGGATCGAGAAGAAAAATGTCTAACGGGGAACAAGAAAGCTGGTCGCGGGTCAAAGAACGCCTTCGGACAGAAGTGGGTGAAGATGTCTATTCGAGTTGGTTTGCCCGCATGGATTTGGAGGCGATCGAAGAAGGTGCTGTACGCCTGTCCGTGCCAACTCGGTTTCTCAAGAGCTGGATTCAGTCGCACTATGCCGAGCGGGTGCTCGCCTGCTGGCAGGCGCAGGAAGAAAAGGTCACGCGCGTCGAACTGATCGTGCGCTCCGCGGTCCTTAAATCCGTAGTGTTTCCCAAGGCAAAAACAGATCAGATCGCCGGCGACAACGGTGGCCGTTATTTAAATGGCAACGGCAATGGTCGGCCTATTGTTGCCGGCGATCCCAGCGCCCATGAGGCGCTTGGCGGCTCACCGCTTGACCCGCGCCTGACCTTCGACACGTTTGTCGTCGGGCGCTCCAACACACTAGCGCATGCTGCAGCAAAACAAGTTGCGAGCGCCAAGCGCGGCGACGCCGTGATGTTCAATCCGCTCTATATTCATTCGGGCGTCGGCCTCGGCAAGACGCATCTCTTGCAGGCGGTCACTTGGGCGGGAAATGCGGCAGGTGAGCGCAAAGTGCTCTACCTTACGGCCGAGAAATTCATGTATGGCTTTGTATCGGCGCTCCGTACTCAGACCGCCCTCGCCTTCAAGGAGGCACTCCGTGGCATTGGTGTCCTGGTGATCGACGACCTGCAATTCCTCCAAGGCAAGTCGACCCAGGCCGAATTCTGTCACACGCTTAACGCGTTGATCGACGCGGGCCGGCAGGTGGTGATCGCCTCCGATCGTCCGCCGTCGGATCTGGAAAGCCTCGATGACCGCGTTCGGTCCCGTCTTGCTGGTGGCTTGGTGGTGGAAATGGGCCCGCTGGGAGAGGAATTGCGGTTTGAGATCCTCAAAGCCCGGGTCATGGCGGCGCGCGCTTATCACCCGGCTTTTGACGTTCCGCTGCCAGTTCTTGGCTATATTGCCAAAACCGTCACCCACAACGGCCGTGATCTAGAAGGCGCGCTCAACCGCCTCCTCGCCCATAACAAGCTGACCGGACATGCCGTCACGCTGGAGATGGCCGAGCGCGAAGTGCGTGACCTCATTCGCCCCCAGGAACCCAAGCGGGTCAAAATCGAGGATATCCAGCGGGTCGTCGCGCGGCAGTACAACGTCAGCAGGTCCGATCTGCTGTCTTCACGGCGGACCGCCAACGTGGTGCGTCCACGGCAGGTGGCGATGTATCTCGCAAAGACCTTGACCCTGCGCTCGCTGCCCGAGATCGGACGGCGCTTTGGCGGACGCGACCACACCACCGTGTTACATGCCGTACGCAAGATCGAAGGCCTTGTCGGCAATGACATGGCGCTAGCCGAGGAGATCGAAATCCTTAAGCGGCAATTGCAGGAATAGCGCTTGCCAACATGAACTTGATGCCTTGCCCGGCCAGGGACCAGCCCTGTGCCGGGCATTGATGTCTTTGCGGCAAATGGGCCTGTCCTCACCTGAGACGGGACGCTTGGTACTGTGGACCCTGGGGATAGGCCCGCGCTAAGCCCCTACACTCTTGCGATTTTTGCGCTGGCGCGTCACCTTTGCCGCCCGGCCTCGCATCCAGCGTTATGCCGGCCGGCCGTCGCGCCTGGTTCGGGGGTATTTTCAAGGGCGCCGAAGCGGATTTCTCAATGAAAGTTACAGTCGAGCGTGCAGAACTTCTGAAGTCGCTGGGGCACGTACATCGCGTGGTCGAGCGACGCAATACCATTCCAATTTTGGCCAACGTGCTGATCAAGGCCGACCGCGGCAACCTCAGCCTTAAGGCGACAGATCTCGACCTCGAGGTCACCGACTCGATTGCTGCGGAAGTCTCGCCCGGAGGTTCGACCACTGTCCCGGCCCATATGTTCTACGAAATCGTGCGCAAGCTGCCCGAAGGCGCGCAGATCGTGCTGGAGGGCTCGGGCGACCGAGCCGTTTTATCTCTGCGTGCAGGACGGTCGCGCTTCACCCTGCAAACGCTGCCTGAAAGCGATTTTCCAGATCTCGCAGCAGGCGATATGAGTCACTCCTTCAAGCTTGCTGCCGCCGATCTCAAGCGTTTGATCGACAAAACCCAGTTCGCAATCTCGACCGAGGAAACGCGCTACTATCTCAACGGCATCTATCTGCATGTGGCCGGCACCGCCAAAAGTGCCACGCTGCGCGCCGTCGCAACTGACGGTCATCGCCTTGCCCAGGTTGAATTACCCTTGCCGCAAGGCGCGGCGGGGATGCCCGGGATCATCGTGCCGCGCAAGACGGTTGGCGAGGTGCAGCGCCTGATCGAAACCGGCGAGGGCGATGTCGCCATCGAACTCTCCGGCGGAAAAATCCGTTTCACGATTGGAAACGTGGTGCTCACCTCGAAGCTGATCGACGGCACCTTCCCCGATTACGCGCGCGTGATCCCCGTCAACAACGACAAGGATCTTGTAGTCGACAAAAAGGATTTCGAGGCCGCCGTCGATCGTGTCTCTACGGTTTCAAGCGAGCGCGGCCGTGCCGTCAAGCTGTCGATTACGGGAGGACGGCTGGTGCTGTCGGTCACTAACCCTGACTCGGGCAGCGCGACCGAAGAAATTGAGGTCGAGTACGCCGCTGATCCGCTCGATATCGGCTTCAACTCCCGCTACCTGCTGGATATAGCCGCGCAGATCGAAGGTGAGGTTGCCGTTCTCAAGCTGGCTGACCCGGGTTCGCCCACATTGATCCAGGATCAGGACGCCAAGGGCGCGCTTTACGTGCTGATGCCGATGCGGGTGTGACAAAGACCAGAAATCAGCGACCAGTAACCAGTGCTTTTCTGACTGCTGAATACTGACTACTGGTTTCTGACATGAGCGCTGCCTTCATACGCCGCCTGACACTGACCAATTTCCGCAGCTATCATGCCGCACAGGTGCGGATTGATCGAGCCGGGCCAGTTGTGCTCACGGGCGCCAATGGGGCCGGCAAAACCAATCTGATCGAGGCGCTCTCTCTCCTTGCTCCTGGCCGCGGCCTCCGGCGCGCCACCATGGAAGAACTCGCCTTTTCCGAGGGCGACGGTGCCTGGGCAATCTCGGCCGAGATCGAGGGCATGCTGGGGCTCGCAACGCTCGGCACGGGCATTGGCCCTGCCGCGGGAGAGGAATCCACCCTTACACGCAAATGCCGGATCGACCGCGAAAGCATCGGCTCGGCAACCGCATTCGCAGATCACTTGCGGATCGTTTGGCTTACGCCGGCCATGGATCCGCTTTTCAACGGGCCGGCGTCTGAACGCAGGCGCTTTCTCGATCGGCTGGTACTTGCTGTCGACGCACAACATTCGAGTCGTGTGGCCGCGCTTGAGCGTAGTTTGCGCTCGCGCAACCGTCTGCTCGAAGACTCGCCCGGTGACACCCACTGGCTCGACGCGGTTGAGCACGAAACAGCGGAGGTCGCAGTCGCTGTTGCTGCGGGTCGCGCCGAAACGGCCAAGCGCCTGTCGGCGGCTCTCGAAGCGTCGCGTGACACGGCCCGCGAATTTCCGCAGGCTCAAATCTCATTGCAGGGATGGATGGAGCAATTGCTGCCCGGCCACAGCGCGGTTGAAATTGAGGATCGCTATCGCGCGCTGCTGAAGGACAATCGCGCACGCGACGCCGCCGCGGGGCGCACGCTCGATGGGCCGCATTTGTCTGACCTCGTTGTCTCGCATACCGGCAAGAACATTCCCGCAGCCGATGCTTCCACTGGCGAGCAGAAAGCCCTGCTCATCCGCCTGGTGCTGGCGCACGCCGGATTGATCAAGCAGATGACGGGTTTCGCACCGCTGCTTCTGCTCGATGAGGTGGTCGCCCATCTCGACCCGTCGCGACGGGCCTCGCTTTACGACGCTCTATCCGGGCTTGGTGCGCAGGTCTGGATGACTGGCGCCGATCCCGCCGCCTTCGGCGACATCGTCGGACGGGCGCAAGTCTTCCTCATTCGAAGCGGCGCGGTGGAACAGGCCTGACGGTTCCCGCAGGGCCCTCACGTTTTGTTAATCGAAATCCGTTCAATTATTGGAAAATAGGAACCATCGTTCGGCGATCGCTTTTATCCCATGGATTAGGACCGGGGCTGCAATGGAAACGGAAGCCGCAATCGACCGGGTCAAGAAGGAGCTCCATCGCGCCTTCGACAATACGCGCGCCGAGCTCGACCGGATCGAGATCCTGGCCGCAGGCCTTGCCGCGTTCAATGCGCCCATTCCAAGCTACGAACCAACTTTCCGGCATCTCGCCCAGCTTAACCTGAACGCGCACGAGTTGGCGGCGGACGAGTAGAGAACTTAGGTTTCCCCCAATAGTTCGCGCCGCTGGCGCTCCGAGGCGTCCGAGTAGCGGCGCAAAGCATGAGCCTCACTGAGCTGGCCGGTCACCTGCCGCCGCTCCAGAGAGTCGACCACCGCTAAGGCTTCCGCCTCATAACGGTCGAAGGCCGCAATGGCCTCCTGCGCCGTCATCTGCGGTACCAGTACATGGCCGGCGTGGTGCAGGATTTTCCGCACGGACACGGTCGCGCCAAGCTCGGCCGCATGAGCTTCTGCGACGATGACCATGCCGGCGTAGCGGCCATCTTCGTCCACTGCGATGACCTGGTTGGCCGAGCCCAGCGGGAAGGCCTCGCGAAACGCCGCGACAGGCTGATCCGCCGGCGCGGTGCGCACATCGGCACGCATCATCTGACCCACCGTCAAATCGCGGATCCACCCAACATCGGCGCCGCTCCGGATTGATTCGCCGCGCAGATGGAAGCGCCAGGTGGCAAAGGAATATCCGAAGAACTCGCGCGTCACCTGCATAGCGATAATGGCGGAGATCAGGACCGCCGTGGTGAGCCATAGATCGCCGGTGGTCTCCAGCGCAATGAACGTCATGGTCAGCGGTCCGCCAATCACCGAGACCGAAAGCGCACACATGCCGATGATTGCGTAGGAGTCGACGTCGACATGCAAGCCCGGCAACACCGCTCCGAGCCCAACCGCAAACAATTGTCCGCCGAGCGCTCCAAGCAACAGCGAAGCAAAGAACAGCCCACCGCGGAATCCGGCGCCGAGCGAAATCACCGACGCGACGGACTTCAGCACGAAGATCAATGCGATGGTTGCAAGCGGCAATTTGAAGATGCCAGTCAGATGCAAAGCACCGTGACCCGACGACATCACCTGCGGCGAGAGGATCGCAAGCAGGCCGACCAGGGCGCCTCCGATCATCGGACGCAGCGCCGGGCTCACCTTCAATTGTGTGAACAGCTTCTCACAGGCAGCAACGCCGCGCATGAGGATGATACCGAAGACTGCCGCAAGCACGCCGACAAAGGCTGCGATCACCACGTCATGCACGGCAAGGCTCGACACTGTTCCCGTATCAATGCCGAGACGGTCGGGAGTAAAGACACGCGCGGTCAGATAGCCGACGAGCGACGCCATCCCGACCGGCGCAAGCGAGGCGATGGAATAACTGCCAATGATCAGTTCGAAACCATAAAAGGCGCCGCCGAGCGGCGCGCCAAAGGCGCCGGCAATCGCAGCCGCAGCGCCGCAGCCGACCAGGATACGCATTTCGCTTCGGCGCAGGCGGAACGAACGTCCAATCGACGACGCGATGCCGCTTGCGATTTGGGTGTACCCTGCTTCCAGCCCGACCGAAGCTCCAATGCCGCTCGACCAGACCGTCTGCGCAGCAACAATCAGGCTGCCGCGCACCGACATACGCCCTCCGCGCAGTGCGTTCGCCTCAATGGGGTCGACTTCCCTACCGCGCCCGCGCGTTATGAAGGCGGTGACGAGGCCGAACAGGAGCCCGCCAAGGCTCGGCACGACAAAGGCCCGGAGTGGGTCGAGCGTGACGCGCCCCGACAACCGTTCGCCCGGATCGAGACCGAAGAAAAGCTGGTGCATGAACCCGACAGCTTCGCCCATGGCGACGACCGCAAGCCCGGCGATGATACCGACAATCACTGCCAGTACAATGACGCTCGATTCACGCGCGCGCACGATCGCGCGCAGTCTGTGAGGTACTTCGAGCGGGCGGCTGAACAGGCGCATCGGAAACAAATTCATACGGGAGGACGACGGCTCCGGCTTAAATTCCATGACGCGTTCCGTTGCAAGCGCTTCAAATTAACGCCGCCGGCGGCCTTTCGGACGAGCCTCGTGAGCGCCTCCGAATCGTAAATTCGAAGCCGAAAAAATGACGAAAAAGGTGGGGATTTTTGCGCTCGCACCCCTTTAAAAAATGCTGGTAGATCAACATATTAGGCTCACTGACTTTGGTCTATACGGGGCCTTATTTTCGTGTCACACAAATCGTCGATTCCGACTCATTTTTCTGACCGCTCAAAGGGTGCCGTCGATGGCTGAACCGGCCCGCAAGAACCCGTCCGACTATGGCGCCGAGTCGATCAAGGTCCTCAAGGGCCTCGACGCGGTCCGCAAGCGACCAGGCATGTATATCGGCGACACGGATGACGGTTCCGGCCTCCACCACATGGTCTATGAGGTGGTCGACAACGCCATCGACGAGGCACTGGCTGGATTTGCGACCGAAGTAGCGGTGACGCTTAACCCGGACGGCTCATGCACGGTGCGCGACAACGGGCGCGGCATCCCGACGGACATCCACAAAAGTGAAGGCGTCTCGGCGGCCGAAGTCATCATGACCCAACTGCACGCGGGCGGAAAATTCGACCAGAACGCCTATAAGGTTTCCGGCGGCCTGCACGGCGTCGGCGTTTCAGTGGTGAATGCGCTGTCGACCTGGCTCAAGCTCACTATCTGGCGCGACGGTAAAGAGCATTTCATGGAGTTCCGCGACGGCGTCGCCAAAGCTCCCCTAAAAGCAAGCCGCGACGCGAAAGACAAACGCGGCACCGAAGTGACCTTTCTGCCGAGCACGAAGACTTTCACAATGGTCGAGTTCGACTTTGCGACGCTTGAGCATCGGCTGCGAGAGCTCGCATTCCTGAATTCGGGCGTTGCCATCGTTCTCTCTGACCAGCGTCATGCAGTCGAAAAGCGCGAGGAGATGAAATACGAGGGCGGTGTCGAGGCCTTCGTTAAATTCATTGACCGCAACAAGACCTCGCTCATCCCGAGCCCGATCATGATCAAGACCGAGCGCGAGGGCATCACGGTCGAATGCGCGCTGTGGTGGAATGACGGGTATCACGAGAGCGTACTCTGCTTCACCAACAACATTCCGCAGCGCGACGGCGGCACACATCTCGCCGGTTTCCGTGGCGCGCTCACCCGCCAAATCACACAGTATGCTGATACGCTCGGCACGTCCAAGAAAGAAAAGGTTGCACTCACCGGCGATGATTGCCGTGAAGGCCTGACAGCCGTGCTGTCATGCAAGGTGCCCGACCCGAAATTCTCCTCGCAGACGAAAGACAAACTGGTGTCATCGGAAGTCCGGCCGGTGGTCGAGAACGTGATCAACCAGGCCTTGCAAGACTGGTTTGAAATTCATCCGGCCGAAGCCAAGGTCATCGTCGGCAAGGTGGTGGAGGCAGCGGCTGCGCGCGAAGCTGCGCGCAAGGCACGCGAGCTTACTCGACGCAAGGGTGCGCTCGATGTTTCATCGCTTCCGGGCAAGCTGGCCGACTGCCAGGAGCGCGATCCCGCAAAGTCCGAGTTGTTTATCGTCGAGGGTGACAGCGCCGGTGGTTCCGCAAAGCAGGGCCGGAACCGCGAATTTCAGGCCGTGCTGCCACTGCGCGGAAAAATTCTAAATGTGGAACGGGCGCGCTTCGACAAAATGCTGTCCAGCCAAGAAATTGGCACTCTGATCACGGCGCTTGGCACCGGCATCGGCCGCGACGAATTCAACCCCGACAAGCTGCGCTACCACAAGATCATTATCATGACCGACGCGGACGTTGATGGCTCGCACATCCGCACGCTGTTGCTGACATTTTTCTTCCGGCAGATGGAAGAGCTGATCAAGCGCGGCCACATCTTCATTGCGCAGCCTCCGCTCTATAAAGTCTCGCGCGGAAAATCCGAGCAATATTTGAAAGACGAGCGCGCGCTGGAAGATTATTTGATTACGGCTGGCGTCGAAGAGGCTGTGTTGCGCCTTGCCTCAGGCGAAGAGCGCGCTGGCGGAGACCTGCGCAAGGTAGTCGACCAAGCGCGCGCAATCCGCAACCTTCTCAGTGCTCTACACAGCCGCTACAACCGCCAGGTCGTTGAACAGGCGGCCATCCTCGGCGTCCTCAGTTCCGAGATTTTTGGCGACCCGAAAAAAGCGAAGGCGGCGGCGCCTTACATCGCCAAACGCCTTAATGCCCTCTCCGAGGAAACCGAACGCGGCTGGGACGGCGAGTTCAGTGAAGAAGCTGGCTTTACCTTTACGCGTACTTTGCGTGGCGTGAAGACTGTCTCCATCATCGATCATGCCCTGCTCGGGTCCGCGGACGCTCGTAAGCTCGACGAGCATGCGGGCTCTTTGCAGAAGATTTACGAAAAGCCTGGGTCACTGCGCCGCAAGGATGAAACCTGGGCGATTCACGGGCCGGTTGGTTTGTTTGAAGCTGTTACCGGTGCTGGGCGCAAGGGCGTTACAATGCAGCGCTACAAGGGCCTCGGCGAAATGAATCCTGAGCAGCTGTGGGAAACTACGCTCGATGTGAACGTCCGCTCGCTGCTGCAGGTGAAGGAAGGTGAGGACGCCGACAACATCTTCACCGAATTGATGGGTGAGTTGGTCGAACCGCGTCGGCTCTTTATCGAGCAGAATGCGTTGACCGCCAGCGTGGACGTCTGAGCTTTAACCGCGGGCCGATCGGCCTAGATGCAACCTAGGCCCCAAAACACGCACGATCGCATAACCGGGTAATAGACTCCGCAGACGCCGGCCGAGCACGTCTCCTGCCAGTACGGGAAATTGATGAAGCGCAGTCGTACGACGTTGGCGGAATGGGTCCGGCCGATGGGCGCTTCACAATCGCCACAATAGGGCGCCTGTTCAACAACACGCAGGCGCTGATCGAAGGCGCCGGCAACGCGTGCGGGTGAGCGTTTTTGATCGAGCCGAATGTCGGCCGCGTTAGACGCGGTCCCCAGCAACATAACCAGGCCCAGCACCAGGAATACGAATGTCGTTCGCATGAGTCCCACTCCCATTTCCCGGAACCATAGCCGTCAAAACCAAAAAGCCTTTTCCCGGACCGGCGTTATTTAGGAACGCGGTTAAATTTCTGCGAATTTCACCGTCCGCCGCTGATACGAGACTCCCCCGCCAATAACGCAGTCGGCGGCCTTGCCCCACTTCCTCGTAGTAAAGCTTCACATTGTCGGGCGTCGTTGCGTACGGCATCAGAACAAGTCCAGGTATTCCTTCTGCTCCCAGGGCGTGACATCCGGCTGATCGGTCGCTTCCTTTTGAAAGCGTTCGATCTCCGCCGCCTTGATGTGCGTGTAATAGTCAATGAATCCACCCCCGAAGCCGGCGCGAAACGTTTCGTCGGCACGCAACGCGATCAAGGCTTCGCTGAGATTTTTCGGAAGCAAGGCCGCCGCCGCTTCGTAGGGCGTGTCGGCCGAGGGCCCCGGATCGCGTCGGCGCGCAATCCCGTCAAGCCCGGAATAGATCTGCGAAGCGACATAGAGATACGGATTTGCTGCCGGCTCGCCGACCCGGTTTTCAAGTCGGGTCGCGGGATCGCCAGGCTGGCCGAGCACGCGGATCATTACGCCGCGGTTGTCGCGTCCCCAGATGGCGCGATCGGGCGCAAGGGAGTAGGCACGATAGCGCTTGTACCCATTGATCGTCGGCGTCGTGAAAACCGTCCCCGCGCGCGCATGCGCCAGCAACCCGCCGAGGTAGTAACGGCCGACAGTGGACAGCACGTCGGCATGATCGAACGCAAACGCATTTCGGCCCGATTTCGCTTCGACCAGTGATTGGTGAAGATGCCAGCCGCTCGACATCAAATTCGGGAGGGCGGGACGGCACATGAAGCTCGCGAGCATCCCGTGGCGGCGCGCGATCTGCTTCGCTGCAGCGCGAAAGAGCACCATGGTGTCGGCACTGGCCAGACCGACTTGCGGACGAAAGGTAAAT
>Ga0126377_10000328_pt1 | contig 28210 bp, 25 predicted proteins | sample PanSoiMetPlot_22_FD_92647 | JGI IMG/M metagenome (GOLD analysis project Ga0126377, IMG submission 92647) | Tropical forest soil microbial communities from Panama - MetaG Plot_22 | ecosystem: Environmental > Terrestrial > Soil > Tropical forest > Bulk soil | place: Panama | collected 2016-02-17 | reverse complement strand
ATCCAGGACTACTGGGTCGAGGAAATTCAGGCGATGCTGAGAGACTCCCTGCGCGACTCGAAGACGATCGTCCGCATCCAGCGCCCCGACATCCTCGATCCGCTGATGACGATTGACGAGGCTGAGCACTGCGCTCTTGAAATTATCCCGCCCGAGACGGTGACAATCGAGCGCAACGCCCGCAACAAGCGTGTGATCGAGCGGGCAATCGTCCGTCATCAGATGGCAATCGTGAAATCGCCCGGCAATCCGGCGACCGGCCAGGATCCGACGATCGAGGAGCACGACATCCTGGAGATCATCACGCGGCAGGATTACAGGTTCTATGATCAGACCGAGAACGTGTGGCTGGACGAGCTTGGTGCGACGAACCGCTACGGCTTCGTCCCGCTCGAAGAGATTTACAACGAGTGGGACTCGGCACTCCAGTCCGGCCAGAGCGAGTACGAGTCGGTGCTGCCGTTCATGCGGGCTTTTCACGACGTGCTCACGCAGGGACTCCAGGCGCACAAGTACCACTCGACGCCGAAGGTCGTTCTGAAATTGCAGGATGTGGCTCCGTTCATCAAGAACAACTTCCCCGAGGCGGTCGATCCGCAGACGGGAGAGATCAAGCCGCACGCGGAGATCTCCTGGCGCGGCCGTGAAATCCTGTTCCTGCAAACGGGCGACGACATGGAATTCCTCGAAGCTCGCTCCGTGCTCGGTGACACGAACAACCTGCTCGAATTCCTGATCGACTGCATCTGCATCGCGGCGCAGACGCCGGAGTGGGCGTTCATGCGCGTGTCCGGCGGGACGGCGAACTCCGACCGCAACGCGCAGACCGTTCCGTTCCTGAAAAAGATCGAGCGCAAGCGCAAGGTCTACCAGCGGCCGATCCAGAACCTTCTGAAAATGGCGCTCGTGATGTCGGGCATGATTCCCGTCCGGGCCAAGCTCTCCTGGGAGATGGTCAGGCCGGACGATCTCGTCGTCCATATGCAGGCGTTCCAGCAGTTGGTCATGGGCCTGGAGGTTGCGTTGCAGTCCGGTGAAATCTCGGACGAGACGTACATGCGCATGGTCAAGATGTTCCTGCCCGCGATGAAATCGATCGACCAGGAGTCGAAGGACGCGAAGAAGGATCAGGAGGAGCGCCAGGCGATGCTCCCCGAGGTTCAGGTGCAAACCGGTCTGCCGCCTCCCGAGATTCGCAACCGGCCGGTACCGGCAGGGGCCAGGCAGTGAAAACAAGAAGCCACTCTCCCCGGATCGGCCGCAGGAAGTCGATCCGCGTGAGGAAGAAGAAGGTCGGCGGTAAGAACCCGACGAAGCTGGCAGCCGCCAGGATGAGGCGGAAGAGGAAGTGAAATACAGTGGCACGCAAGAGATGGATCAAAGGCGCGATCAAGAACAAGGGAGCGTTGCGCAAGACGGCTGGAGTGAAAAAGGGCCAGAAGATCCCGCAGAAGAAGTTGCGGGCTATGGCCAAGAAGGGCGGCAAGACCGGACGCAGAGCAAGACTCGCGCTTACGCTTCGGAAAATGAACCGAGGCCGTTCCAGAAAATCAAGCCGCACCCGCAGCAGGAAGCGCTCTTCTAGGCGCAGAACGACGAGACGGAGGCGCAGATGAGGAAATTTCAGGACATCTCAGGACTCATGTTCCGCGTACGGGTCAAGGACAGTCGCGGTCGAGTGAAATTTACGTTCCCGTCCTCGTATGCGACCCCTTCTGTGAAAATGCGCTGGGGAAGGTTCCTGCGCGGGTGAGCAAGAGGCCGAAGATCCCCCAGGCATCCAAGAAAGCAAAATACGAAAGAGGCAAGAAGGCGAGAGCAGCGAGGAGGAGCGGAAGTGGCAAGGATCCTGGAAATGCCGGACAACAAGAACAAGCGCAGTGGCAAGACGATTTTCAAGAAGAGCGTCTACCGGGTGGTTCACAGTCCGGCGGGCAAGATCCGCAAGTAGTCGAAGGGAGGTAGAGCGTGGCAAGAATCCTGAGAGCGAAGAGCGTCAACAGCCCCAAGACGCCGAAGGGCGTTACCGCCAACCCGAAGAGCGGCTCCTGGCACGACGAGAGCCAACTCACGCGGCGGACGGTGAAAACGAAGGCGTCCGTGCGTCGGCTGTTCGTGCCGTTCGTCTTCGGCAGCACGACGAGCAACAATTTCAGTCCGGTCGAGTCGCAGTTCACGAACAACGCGAACCCGCGCTACGATCCGTCTAAGGGGCCGGGCAGCGTCCGTGTCCTGGACGGCACGCCGCCGCCGCCGGGGCCGGGCAAGCTCAGCGCCGGGCACCAGAAGGTGATCACGCAGACGAACCAGATGAAAACCGGCGGGAAGACACTGAAGAGGCGGTGAAAATGGACGACGTGATCACTGAGGTATTCGAGACGGCCGTCGAGATGACGACCGACTCGAACGCTGTCGTCGCCATCGCACCTGAAATCCTCTCCCGCGTCACCGCCGGAGACGACGATCCCCGCTTCGCCACGTTCGTGATCGAGTCCGGCTGGAGTCGCAGCAAGCGCTTCTGGGGGCCGGAGCTTTTCACGAACGTGGCAGCGGAGATGAACACAGCGGCCAGCGGGGAGCCGATCGTCGGCTACATGGGCCACATCAAGGACGAGGACGACCCGTACGTCTTCCCTGAAATCCAGCTTCAGTGGCTGGGCGCGAAGCTCACGACGCTGGGTGAAAAAGCCAGGCTGGCCGTCAAGGCGTACGTCCTGCCCGGAACGAAGGGCCGGGACTACCTGACGCGCGGTCTGGTCAAGAACGTCTCCTGGCGCGGCAAGGTGGCGCAGGAGCGCTTCGAGGACGGAGTGAAAATCAAGAGCTTCCGCATCGAGTCCATCGACCTGGCCAGGCCGCGCTCTGCCGGGATGAACGCCGGACTTGTCGCGCTCACGAGTGAAATGGAAGGAGGCAATGACTTGAAGCCGGAAGAGATCGGTGCTCTGACCCAGAACGAGCTTCGGGCGCACAACCCGAACCTCGTGCTGGAGATCGAGACGGCCGTGAAAACGCCGCTGGAGACGAAGGTCGGGGAGATGGAGGGTGAGGCAGCCGCGTTGCAGCCGACGCTCGCCCTGATCCCGGAATTTCGTCGCATCCTCGGCCTGGCCGACGACGTGGACGACGTGACCGTGCTCGCCAAGGCGCTGGGGTCGATCAAGGACGCAGGCAAGACCGTCCGCGACTCGATCCTGGAGTCCGTCCTCGTGAAAAAGTTCAAGGACGTGGGCACGCGTTCGCTCGTCAAGCGGCTGATCGTCAGCGAGATGGACGACCTCCGCGATTTCAAGGCGACCGGAAATTCAACGGACGACGAGAAGACCGTCTCCGAGATGGTCAACACTTTCATCGACGGGGACGACTCGATCAAGGCTCAGGTGTCCGAGATGGAGGAGACACCCGCTTCGCCGCCGACGACGGAGCGCTCGCGCAACGGACAGCGCGAGTTGAAAGTCGGCACGACAACCTCGCGGATTCGCGTCCGCTCGGCAAGGTAGGTGAAAATGAGCGAAACCGAAGCAACGCCGAAGAAGAAGACCACCAGCCGGGCCGAGGCGGGCCTGGTCGAGGAGGACTTCGAGCTTCAGCCGCAGGACGAGGCAATTGCAGCGGGCGAGCACATCGACTTCGACGCCCTGGACGAAGCGGGCGGCCTGGTCGAGACGGCTCAGTCCGCTTCCAAGGTCAGCGGCATGAGCGAGGAGGAGCAGAGCATGGACATGACACCCGCGATCGTCGGCCCTCCGGGCTACGGCTCGCCGGATCCCATCACCGCTGCCGGGCGGCTGTTGCCGCTCGAACAGCACCCGTTCAACCCGTCGGCCCTGCCGGACGACCACCCGGCCAGGATCGATGAAAACTACGGCGTCGGCTACCAGGCCGATCTCTCGCCCGATGAAATCGGCACGAACTTCCCCGGCGCTCCCGGCCGCACCGACCTGGAGACGGATCTCCAGGGTGCGACGGAAGAGGGCGGCGAGGCGGTCGATTACAGCGTCCAGACGAAGGACGAGCTTCTGGCCGAGGCGACGAGCCGTGGCCTCGATGTCACGTCTTCCAACACGAAGGCCGAGATCATCTCGGCGCTCCAGGCGGACGACGCCGCCTAGCACGACCAGACCTGAAAATGCATCTTTGATGAGCAAGGAAGGAGTTGGGAGATGGGTCAGTTGAAGCATGACGGCCGGGCGACCCAGGGCGGTGTGTCCGCTCCTGCCGCTCAGGCCATCGTGAAGGGCGACCTGTACCGCATCAACGGCTGGAACGGGATCGCTCTGAAAACAATCGGCGCTTCGGACACCCTCCGCACGATGGACATGGAGATCGCACCGGATCGCGTCTGGTACATCAAGCTCCCGGCCGCGCTCTCTCCGGCCGTCGGGGATTACATCTACTGGACATCAGGCGCGGGCTTCAAGCGGGGCGACACCGACCTGGCGGCAGCCGTCGTCGGCGCTCCCGTCGCCAAGGTGGACGAAGTGAAAGACGCGAACGGCTACTGCGCAGTCCGCGTGCTCAACGTCGGGCCGTAGGAAGGAGGAAATTCAGTGACGAAAACAGCACAGGGTGTCCTGATTCCCGACGCGCTGACGATGGACAAGATCGTCCGCCACGACAAGAGCGGGCGCATGTTCATCGGGCACGACGGACGCTTCGGCCCGCTGACGGCGGGTCAGCCGATGACGGACGGGAATTTCACCGATCTCACGCACCAGCGCTGGCAGCCGGGCAGGCTCGTCGGTGAAATCGCGTCCGTCCAACTCGTCTCGGCTTCCGAGATGGAGGGGCGGCTCGTGCCGCAGTTCTTCGAGGACATGGTTTCCATCGACTTGCTCCAGTCCGTGGGCGAGATGATCACCACGTCCGACGGGGCGATGGATCTGCTCGACAAGGTTCGCATCGACATCGACCAGGGGCTGGCCGAGGTACCGGTTCTTTACACTCCGCTGTACGAGCGTGTAAACGGGCCGTTCCCCGGTGGCTCCGTGCAGATCGGCGGGGATGTCGTTTTCGACGCGAACGTGGTCTTCCTGGAGAAGTTCGAGGCCGGTGAAATCATCTTCGGTTCGCTGGCCAAGGCAGGAGTACCCTCGTTCGTGCCGATCTCGACGTACGCGGCCGGGTTCGAGTGGACGGAGGACATGATCGAGTACGACCGCTCCTATGAAATCTCGATGAACAGTCGGGCGTTCGGCCGGGCGTACAACTACCTGATCAACCACCTCCACCTGTCCCCGATCATCGCCTACACGTACGCCGCCGCGAACAAGACGGCGGGAGCAACCGGCAACGGATCGCTCCAGGCGAATACGCTCGTGACTTTTCAGAACGCGTACAAGCACGCCGCCACGGCTCTGCCTCAGCGGGTGCCGACGTGGATCCTCGCGAACGAGGCCGACCGTTTTCAGATCGAGGACGCGCTGCTCACGCCCGTCATCGACGCAAACGGAAATCCGCTTCGCCGGGTGCCGGTCACGGGCATCATCTACTACAACGGCGCGACGGTCACGAACGGCATCAAGTCGTACGTCTACCCCGGCGTCACGGCGGGCAAGTGCTATTTCATCGCACCGGGCCTGCGCATGAAGGAGCTTGTCCACCACGACCTCCGGATCGACATCGGCCCGGCGGACATCTCGCGGCTGATCGAGGGCCAGCAGGTTGCGCGTGCTCGGCGCGGCCTCTATCTCGACATCCCGAACTCCGTCGAGGAAGTCACGCTGCCAACGTCGTGAGCGTGAAAATGCAGACCGGCCAACGAGGGGCACCAGCCCGATGCCCCTCAGACGGCCTGAGAGCCTCTCTGCCGTTCCGGGGGTACTGGGATGGCTGCTAGGCGGTTCCTGGGCCGCAGAGAGGCTCTCAGAGGCTCACAGAGCGTCCAGAAGACGGGGAACAACCCCGCCAACGTCCAGATGACGGCCAAAGCGAGCCTCACGGTCGTCGTCAGGAGGTTCCAGGGCGTCTACGAGTGTGGCTGCAAGGCTCCTCCCATAGGAGATCCTGAAAACTGCCCCAAGCATGATGCCCCCCGGAAGTACGTAGAGGAGATGGTAGGAGATTTCGACGCAGAAGCAAGGAGGCAAGGTTAATGGCAAACGAGAGCGCAGTTGAAAACATCTCCGATCTCCAGACGGCGGTCACATGCCCCGGCTGCGGGAAGGAGTTGAATTTGCTGACGGAGCACCTGAGGCTCACGGTGTCGCCGGTCAGGAACGTGATCGAGATCGTGGACGCCGCCCTGGTCGGCGCGGAGACGGACGAGGAGGGCAACATCGTCGCTCTGGCCGTGGACGTGTCCGACCCGGCGATTTCACGCGACAGGTTCTACATGGGCACGAAGTTCGGCGCAGGCGAGATGGTTCACATCCACAATTACACATGCCTGGTCACGCTGGCCGAAGCGCGTACGGGCGACGAGAACTTCCAGAGCGGCGAGACGGTCACGTTTTCACTGCTCACCGAGGATCCGGATGCGGCGAAGAGGGAGGAGGGTCTGTAAATGGCTGTCGTACTCACGAACGTGGGCGAGGAGTACATCGTTGACAAGCTGACCGAATCGGTGCAGACGAACCCGAGTTACATCGGCTGGGGCACCGGGGCCGGTACGGCTGCGAAGGGCGACACGGATCTTTTCACTCCGGCGGCCGAAGCTCGTGTAAACGGGACGGTCACCAAGCAGGGCGCGACATCGGCTGCGAAGTGGCAGAACGTAGGCACGCTCACGTCCGGCTCCGTGCAGACGATTACAAACGCCGCCTGCTTCACCGCGTCGTCGGCCGGTACGTGCGTGATCAAGGGCGATCACACCGGAGTCGCGCTCCAGTCCGGCGATCAGATCACGTACACGTTCACCCTCGACCCGTCATGACGCAGGAGGCACCAGTGGGCGGAAAGTTTTCATTCACCGAGATCTGCCTGGCCGCCATCGCACTCATGCTCGCTGCGATCTTCCTCTGGGGCATCGACGTTCTTTGAGCGAGGATCCGACCGCAGTTACATACTCCCACCACGACGGCATTTTCATACGCACCGGGGAGTGCTGTCGGTGTGGCGAGTGTTGTTGGGGCGATCCCTTCCTCGGCCAGGAGGGTGAGCCTGAGATTCCAGGAGCCTGTCCGCTCCTGGGTTTTCACGATGGCTCGTATCACTGCACCGACCGGCAGCACCCGTACTACCTGAAGGGTTGCAACATCTTCCCGTCGCATCCCGACCAGATCGCTGACAAGCCGTCCTGCTCGTATAAATTTCAGAAGGTGAGCAATGGCGGTTGAGACGTTCATGGTCGCCACGACCAACGACGGAGTTTGTGGTGCGCTCGTAGACGGCGTAGACCAGGCGGCGGCGAGCAGGACGGACGGCTGGACGGTCGCCAAGATTGCAGCAGCCAACGCAGCCGATTTCAGAGCCGGTACGAAACAGGCATCCGGCACGTTCGTAAGCGCTAGCTCACGCCCGTCTCTGTTTTCACCGATGTCGAATGCGTTCAAGATTCCTGCGGCTTTGTTCGGGACGTTCGCCGCGACCGACTGGGTTTTCACATTTGCCGTGCGTGCAGGCACCGCTTCGTCGCAGCGTGGGCGGATGCGGATGGAAGTTTACAGGAGCGCGAATGCAGACGGATCGAGCGCGACAAAACTGACATCTGCCATAGTCGTCGGCACGACGACAGCCGCTGCACTTTCAACGACGGCCGACCAGACGACGACGCTTACGTGGTCACCGGGCACGACGATCACGCTGAGCGGCGAATACCTGTTCTTCGCCGTTGCCTGGGAAATTACAACAGCGTCTGGCTCGAACAACGGCGACGTGCTCATTCGCACGGGACAGTCAGCGGGTGGCTCTCGGCTTGTCACTCCCGATTTCACCGATCAAACACCGACGTTCCCGAACGAAGCCGTTCGAGATAATTTTCAGCGTGCAGACGGGCCACTCACTGCGCCGTGGTTCAACCAGATCAGGACGGGCGGCGACGGTTTTCAGACTTCGATCAACACGCTCAAGACGATGGTCGCCGCTTCCTGGGACGGAATTTCATGGGGATCCACCGATTCGCTCGATCAGGAGGCGTACATCACGATTGGCTCCTTGGGTACCGCAGGGAGGTCGTGCCAGATTCATTTGCGGCGTATGCGTACGGCCGACACTGGTTACGTCGTCAATTTCCTTTCGGCATCCGGGAACGAGACTATCGACGTGTACCGGCGTGTAAACGGGGTCGATACGCAGTTGGGCGTCTCTGATACCTCGCGGGCAATCGGATCGAGCGATTCAATCGGTGCGCGAGTCGTCGGCGGGCAAATTCAAGTGTGGCACAAGCCGTTGTCAGGAAGCTGGTCACTGGTCTGCATTCGCAACGACGCATCTCCGCTTCCGAATGCCGGTACGCCTGCGCTCTACTGCAACGACAGTTCGTGGATGTTCGACAACTGGGGTGCCCCTCCTACGTTTGCGAACACGCCGATTTCACTTGCAGCAACGCTGACGCTCACGCCGGACATGCTCGCCCAGAAGGTGGCTCAGTTCCCGGCCGCCGCAGTTGTCGATGATTTCAACAGAGCGAATCAGAACCCGCCCGGCAGCAACTGGAAAGAGACGACGTATGCCGACATGGCTGGTGTGCAAGTGTCACCGCAGGCGTACTGGCGCTGCATAGACGCAGCGGGAGGACTCTACGACTGGCACTCGGGAACGAAAATCCCTCTGTCTCCGACCGGATCTGTGCTCTACAGGCAGCCGGGCTGTAATCCGAGGGCACCGTGGCCGGGCTACTCGGTCGCCTGCCCCAACACGGACGGGGCAAGTGCGTTTTACACCGGGACAGGCACGGCGATTGACAGCCTCGGAGACACGTTTTCATTCGAGATGTGGCTCCAGCGGCTCTCTACGACTGACACGGACTATCAGTATCTGTTTTCAAAAGGGCCGGGTGCTCCTTCTGCTCGTCTGAACACGGCTGGCAAGATCGAGTTTCTGCTCTCGTTCGGGGCGATGATGTGTACTTCGACGGTCGGAATTACAGATCTCAACCCGCATCATGTCATCGTCTCCAAGACCGGCTCGAACATCAAGATCTACCTCGACGGCGAGGATGTGTCTGGCGCGACGACGAACGCTACGCCCAACTGGGGCAACAGCTACTGGTTCTTCATCGGCGCAGGCAACTCGGAGAGCAAAGGCTCGAATTTCAGGTTCTCTGATGTCTCGATCTCGAACCTGGCTGTCACTGCCACTGCTGCACGCTCGCGCTTTCGTGGGAATTTCTTCCAGGAGGCCGTCTCTTCGCAGGTTTTCCTTTATTCGCTCGGAGAGCCGTCGGGCACGACTGCGAGGGGATTCGGCGTCACCGGCTTGTCGAACGCCACGTACGTCAACTGCATCCAGGGCCAGGCGTCTGCAATCGTCAACGACCCGGTTGACGGCAGTGTCGGCTTCAACTCCGGTGGGCGTGTTGAAATTCCGCACAACCAGAGCTACACGAATGGCTCTGGGGACTGGGGAATCGAAGTCTGGGTCAACCCGTCTGCCGCCTGTGCCGACGATGCGATGATCCTCGGTCACGGCGGGGCGGCGACGAACAAGCCGTTCGTGCTCGGGTACGGAGTGAAATCAGGCTCGGCCCAACGTGTCTGGGCTGGCTTCTACGTTGCTGCCACGACGACGTGGAGCACGATTTCAGACACAACTGATCTTCCGCTCAACCAGTGGACGCACCTGGCTCTGACATACGTTGCATCGAGCGGCTTGATGACGCTCTACCGCAATGCTGTCCAGGTCGCACAGGGAACCTTGACCGGCCCTGCGACCATAGCCCTGGGAAATCCGATGTACGTGGGCGCTCACTGGTCGAGCAGTGTCGTGTTCCCCGGCCTGATCGATGAAATCGCCTTCTGGAACTCGGCCTGGGGCGGGATTCCAAGCACGACGGGGATCAACAACCGATTTTCATACGGACGCGGCGGTCTTCAAGTCGTGAGCAACCAGCTTCAGAGCATCTGGTCTGCCACGCTGAATTACATCCGGAACCAGATGTGGTGGGTTGCGCCGCAAGGCACGACGGCGGACTTCGAGGTCTTTGCAACGCTCGCGACGATTCCGACTACGACGTTTCTCAAATTTGAAATTCAGTTCAGGAAGACGTTCAACGACGCCACGTACTACGGTGTGCAACTGAATACACAAGCCGGGAATGATCAGATTCTCGTGCGTAGGGCTACTGGCACTGCCTTCCTGTCAATTGGCGCGACGGACACGAGCCAGGCTTGGGCGAACGGCGATTCAATCGGTGCGAAAATAAAGGGCAGCACGATCACGGTCTACCGCAAGGCGTCGGGCAGCAGTACGTGGACTCAGGTCTTGTCTCGCACCGACACGAACATCACGGCCGCCGGGTATGCCGCCATCTCTGCCGACAACGGCTTCGTGATCGAAGATTTCGGTTTTCTCAATCCGCCAGCGTCGTACAACCGGCAGTTCGATGCAACGACGACGGTCACTCCGGCAATGAACAAGGCTCTGAAAACGAGCTTCCTCCAAGCAGCGTCAACGACGCTTGTGCCCACAGCCGGTGCGGCGGCGAAGAACAACCGTGGAGTCGCGCTCACGGCTGTTTTCACGCCGACCCAGACGCGCCAGGCGTTCGTCTTCAGGACACTGGCTGCGACGACGACGATCCTGCCCGCAGTGTCGAGGAAGATCACCAAGCCCTTGGCCGTGACTTCAACGTTCACGGCCACGCTCACATCGTTCAAACAGCTTTTCAAGACGAATGCCGTGACGGCGACGTTCACTGCTGCGATGTCGTCTCAGAAGGCGCGAGGGTTTTCACTCGCTGCCACTGTGACGCTGACTCCGACGCAGGCGCTTCTGAAAATGTTCAAACGCACGAATGCCGTCACGGTGACGTTCGCGACAGCCGTGCAGCGCAGGATTGCCGACACGTTGGCCGTCTCTTCGACGGTCACTCCGGGAATGTCTCGACTCGCAGCGATTTTCAAAGCGTTCAACGCTACGACGACTGTGACGCCGACGATGACGCAGGGAAGATCCTTCCCGAGAGCGTTCCCGGTGACGGCCGTTTTCACGCCGACGATGACGAGAGTCGCGAAGAGGCTCCAGACTCTTGCAGTTACGGCAGTGCTCACGCCGACGCAGACCGCTGTGAAATTCTTCTTCCGCACGCTCGCGGCTACGACCGCTGTCACACCGGCGATTCAGAAGCGGATCACCAAGACGGTTGCGCTGGCGACGACACTCCTTCCTGCGACGACTTCGCTGAGGAAGTATTTCAGGACGGCTGCTGCGACGACGACGCTGATGCCGACAGAGCAGCATGTGAAAATCCCCGGTGGGCCGTTCGACCCTTCGCACCTCACCGGCCTGAAAATCTGGTTCGATGCCTCGCAGCTTCCGCTGACGACTGGTCAGGATGTCAATCCCTGGCCCAACCTTGCCGATGCCGCCAAGCCGGGAACGATGTTCACTAATCCCGGCAACGACATCATGCCCATTGTCAGCACAAACCAGCTAAACGGAAAAAAGATCGTTCGTTTTTACAACAACCAGGCGCGAATGCGGATGACCAACACCGGGGTGGACAAGGAGTACACGCTTGCCTACGTCGCTCACATGGTTCCCGGCGGAATTTCAAGCGGTCGGATCGTCACCGCTAACTATCCGCCGCCGAATCACCTGATCGGGTTCTGGAACAGTTTTCAGGACGTGGGGTACACGGTGAATGGCTCGTTCTACGCGCCGGATGCGCGGGTGGCAGTCACGACCAACTGGAAGCTCTACTCGGCCGATATGACGAACAACCCAGCTACCGGCCGGATGTTCGGTGACGGTGTTTTCATCAGCGGTGTCGGCCCAGGCTCGGTCGGCGGGTTCACCTCCGGCGACGGGTTTGGGAACACGCTCAACCTGTCCGGCTACGACGCAACCACCACGTCGGAGACGTGCGACTTCGAGATTGCTGAATTGGTACTCTACGACAACAAGCTGTCCGACGTAGATCGGCAGCAAGTTGAAAACTACTTGAGAACCAAGTGGCTGTACGTCGCGCCCAACACGCCTGTCCAGCTTGACGCCGGGTTGACGCTCGCTCCTGCACTCGTGCAAGCCAGGAAGTTTTCACGGACGAATGCCGTGACACCTGTGCTCACGCCTGCGCTGGTCAGATTCACGAAGGAGTTCAAGACCATTGCAGCTTCGGCTGTGTTTGCTCCGACAATTTCACCAGTGGCGAAGGACAACAGGACGCTTGCCGTTACGACGACAATTTCGGCCGCCATGACTCGGGTTCGCTTTGCCCCCCGACTCATGGCGGCGAGCCTACTTACCACATCGACGCTGGTTCGCAAATTGAGTGCATATAGGACGCTCGCAGCTACCACGACGATCACGGCGACATTTTCAAGAAAGAACGGCCGTCTGTTCGCTGTCTCTGCCTCCCTCCTAGGGAGCATGGCAAGGAGCCTGAGACTGGGAAGGACAATGGCTACTCCAGCCACGTTCGATGCCAACATGATCGCTACCAGAAAGGGGCAGTACGTCATGCTCCTGGATGCTGTAATGGCAATGGTGCCTGCCATGAAGCGTGGCATAACTGTGAAAATGGCAGCAGCAGCCAGCATGGTGCCTGCAATTCAGATGCGCAGCACCAAGCTGCTCTCCATATCGATTACCACAGCGCCGTCGATGTCGAATCAGTCGCATTTCAGCCGGAGTTTTGATAGTTTGACCTATCTTCAGGTCGCCCTTCTACCTACTAGGAAGAGGGAGATTTCATTCGTTCTCCCGCTGCCTCTGGATCCGGATTGGGTCTTTGGTCAGGGCAACCAGATTCTGTTCCGGGCCAACGCAGTTTTCACCGGAACACTCGGGTTCATTCGCTACGCAGCGCGGAAGGCAACGGCCACTCTCTTCGCCACTGCACTCGCTCCGGCAGAGCTTCACGAGGTCAATGGGTTCGAGGACGAGGAGGTTGTGCTCATGAGCGCGGGTAGTGAAATTCCGGCACTGGTCGCAACAGGATCGACCGGCGCACTGATCACGGGCACGGGCGAAGGTGCGACCGGCCCGATGGGGCCGCCAGGCCCGCCAGGTGAGCCGGGGCCGCCTGGCCCGGAGGGAGATCCTGGCCCGGCTGGTGCAACCGGCCCGGCTGGTGAGCAGGGTGAAATTGGCCCGGAGGGTGATCCTGGCCCGACTGGGCCGCCAGGCGTGGTGACCGTTTACGAGCAGGCTGCTGCTCCTGCGCTCGACATCGGCGCACTGTGGATCGACACGGATGAAATTCCTCCAGTCGGCCCTACCGGGCCGATGGGGCCACAGGGATCGCCAGGCGTTGGTGGCGGAATGGATTTCAGAGCTTACCCAGGGCGCTGGCAGACACTCACGCCGATGCCGGTTGCGTCGTCTGTAATTACGACCGCGATCGGCAACATGTATGCCTGCCGTGCGCGACTCTCCGTTCCGGTTTCACAACTTGCTTTTACAGTGGCAACTGCCGCCGCAACCGGGATCATCCGACTGGCCGTGTTCGATGACTCGCAGTTCCCGTACCCCGGAAACCTGATCGGAGTGTCGGGTGATATTTCAGCCGCAACGACTGGGCAAAAGCCGTTTGCAATAGACCTTCCTGCCGGTGTCTACTGGTTTGTGTGCCACAACCCCGGCCCTGTGACGGTGGCGATGCGCGGAACGAACTATGGAAATCCCTGGCATCCGGGTGCGCTGGCCGCGTATGACCTGGCCACGATCAACCCGTGTGGGTATTCCCTGTCTGGTTTCAACGGCGTGCCGACTCCGGCCTTCTGGCCTGCGGGGCAGGGTGTTGACGGCTCACAGATCGTCTTCTACGGACTGGCGGCCTGAAAATGACGGTCAAGGCAGTCAGGGTCGGCACGACGGATGGGTGGCAGGATATTGCACTCGTAGGGCCGAAGGGGGATCAAGGTGAAATTGGCCCGCAAGGCCCAAAGGGTGACACCGGCCCTGTAGGCCCGGCTCCACCGGCCGTTCCGTACATTTCAGGAGACTGGTTCCCCGCCTGGCAGGCTTCGACGCTTACGACGCTCACATTTCCCATCCAGGCGTTGCGCGTTACTCGCATCATCGTCCCTGTAAACGTCGTGCAGGCAAGCCTTGAAGTGGCAACACTCAGTGCCGGAGCGATCCTGCGTGTGATGGCGTATGCCGATGCTTCTTCGCCATCACAACCCGGTGCGCTCGTCTTGCAGTCTGCATCGAGTGACGGCGGCGTGGCTGGTCTGAAAACATTTCCGTTCGTGCTCTCACCGGGCACGTACTGGATCGGAATGCAGAACATTGCAGCATCGGGCGGTGCTCCGACAATGCGTGCGTTCGGCGGCTTCAACGCTTTGCTGCCCGGTATTGCATTGGTGGGAAACACGACGTACAACGGCTGGCAGAACACGGGAGCCGGTACAGCCGTACCCGATCCGTTTCCGATGGCCGGAACCACGAAGAACAGCATCTCTTCCCCGGCGATTTTCTTCCAGGCTGCGTAAGGGGGCATGAAAATGGCTTCAGTAAGACTCGACTTCACACCGCCGATGCTCCCCGACGTGACTGAGCTTCACATCGAGGAGGCACCGACACAGGACGGTACGTTTGCAGAGATCGAGGTCGTGACGGCCGTCGGGACGTACCCGAACTACATCTCGAATTACACGACGACGTTTGCGACGGACAACAACTACTGGTTCCGCATCCGCTGGGAGACGAGCCAGGGCGTCTCGACGCCGTACTCGCTGGCGCTCCAAGGCGGAACGAAAACGCTCGTCCAGGAGATCGTGGATCGTACGCTCCTGCGTAACCCGACGCTCAATGAAATCATCGTCACGCAGGAAGCTCAGGCCGTGATTTCAGAGAGCTTCCCCGGCCAGGATCCGAACACGATCCCCGTCGAGGATGCGACGTACGTGCAGATCCGAGGGATGACGAACATGACACTCGCTCGCTCGTTGATCGCAACGACGCTCGCATCTGGAGGCTCCGCATCGAAATTTACAGCGGGCCTCGTCTCGCTCCAGGCAGGCACCACGTCCGCTGATCCGACCAAGGCGATTGAGGCGCTGATCAAGGCTGCGAACGACGACCTGGGCACGGGAGCGAGCTACGTGCTGCTCATGTCCACGGTCGATCCGTCCGGTTCGAGTTACGGCTACTGTAATTCATCAGGCGCAAGTCTGCACGGTGTTGACCTGACCAGGACGGTTGCAATGGTGGATTACGCATGAGCACCGTGCCGCAGATGAACGCGCTTTTTCAGTCGAACGCGTCTGACGCCAGGTACTACCGCTCGTCCGGCCGTTCCGTCAATTGCCCGTGTAACACCCCAGAGGGCTTTCGAGATCCGGAGCTTCATCTCTCGTTCGGGAGATATGGCCCGATTTCATACGAGACATCTCCCGGAAACCTCCCTGCCGATTCGCTGATCCGCTACACGCTTGTTGCGAAGAACTCGGCGGGTACGGGGATGTATCCGGTCGTCGTGTATCCGACACCGTTTTCACCGCATATCACGGATACCGTGAATTTTCAGGTTGCGCTCACGTTCGAGTGGCCGCCCGGCGGGAATTTTGTCGATGGGGCTTGGGAGGTCTGGCGGCAGATAGCGAACGACCCACTTACGTACTGCGGAGATTTCCCACACCCGCAAGACGTGTTCGTGGACAACGGTCAGTATGCGCCTGGATCGTTTTCACCGCCGGTGATGTGCAACGAGTCGGGCTTGATCCCATCGCCTGTGGACATCATGGTCAAGGCGTTCTGCCAGCCGATTCAGTCAACGAGAGCCACGAGGCTCTCGACCGAGTACCTCCAGGAGGTTTTCGGCAACATCGAGGCGGACGATCACCTGGGCATCTTCCCTGGCAACTGGGCAGAGCAGCGGCTGGAATTTGACGAGTGGGCACAGGACGGCGCAGATTTCATCGAATACAACGGCGAGCGCTTCTTCTGCATCAATGCGAACATGATTCCTGATCCCGGTGATGGAAATCCGGAACATCATTGGGAGCTTGGCCTGCGCATGCTTCGGCAAGATGGGTTGGTGAGCTAGTGGCCAGGCTCGTTCACTGGGATACCCCGAAGGGGATGAAGACGCTTGTTGAAATCACGCCCCAGTCGATGGACGCGATCGAGCAGTGGATCCAGTGGGCGCAGTACGAGGTGCCGCACAAGCTCCCGTACTACATGGACAGGCTCGCGCATTTCATGGCGCTCACGAACCAGGGCTACTCGCGCAAGATGGCGTTCGGCCCGCTCGACCCGGACGGGCGCAGGACAGAGCTTGCCTGGCGCACGCCGGAGCAGGGGATCAGGCGAATTTCACAGGCGTACTACCTCGGCTGGCGGTTGCGCAAGCGCGGGATGGGCTGGTACAGCGTTTTCAACAACTCGAAAGAGGCGTACTTCATCGAGTACGGGATCTCCGAAGTCGGTTTCGGTGAAAACCGCCACGTTCCCAAGCGCAGGATCAGACGGCCCGTTAGGAAGCTCGCCTTGCTCAAGACGGTCAGGTTCATGGCGCAGACGAACGCGTACCACCGGGTCTGGGTGGACATTTTCAAGTCGAACCGCGCATACGGGGGCTTCACGCAGAAGGTGCAGTCTCCCGGCGGCGGCCACATGCGCTGGGAGACGATCTCGCAGCACCAGGCTGGCTCCGTGGCGAGAGGCAACGTTTTTCACGGTAGGCAGATCCTCACCGGCTTGCGCCACGAGGGCGGCAACTGGCAGAGGCGTGTGCCCAACCAGGGCGGTGGCTCGTACCGTGGCCCGTACGACGCGGCACGGCATCGCGGGAAGCTCAGGAGGCTGCCAGGATGATTCCGTACAACCCGGAGGAATTCATCGAGTCCACCGTGCATGTGCTCAAGGGATACCTGGAGCAGGAATTTCATCGTTCGGTCAACGACGGCATGACGTACGTGGGCGAGCAGGCGTACGAGGTTGTCGCTGAATTTCCAGGCTCCGCGCTCGACACGCGCCGCATGCCGATGGAGAGGACGATCGTCCACTTCGAGATCGATGACATCCAGAGTGATGTCGTCGGCATGGGGGACAACATTTTCGCCAAGACGTACGACGTGGACACCGGCCAGGTCACTGGGCGCACCGGGGAGATGCACGTTTTCAACTTCGACATCGGGATCTGGGCGTCCGATCGCTCCGGCGGTGCAACCTCGCGGATGCGAGCCAAGCAGATCCTCCAGAACAGCCTCGGCGGTACGCGGGGAATCGTACGGCTGAAGCAGTTCAGCGACGGCGGTGACGGGATGCTGGAGAACCTCAGCTACTCAGGTGGCCGCTTCGTGATGGACAGGATCAACGACGTGCAGGTTTTCAGGATGATCGAATCCACGCTCGTGATCCGTGTTTTCAGCCGTGTGCCGCTGGACGACGACATGCATGGCCCGGCGATCGAGGAGATCATCCAGGATCCCACGATCTGGGTCAGAGAACCTTCAGGGCTTTACAAGACAAAGTGAAAACGAGAGGAGGATAGATGTCAAGCACGCTACTCGACCCTCGTGTCATCGACGCCAGCACACTGACACCGAGGCAGACCAGTTCGATTTACCTCCAGCCCGCAGTCGAGGGCCAGGCGGAAGCGACGAGCACTGCGAACATCAACGTGCCGACGCTGATTTCACGACTCGACCAGGCGGCCGACTCGTTCGGTGCCAACTCGTCGCTGTACCGGATCATCGCTGCGCTGCTCAACCGTGGCGCAGGCCCGGTCATCGGCATCTCTTCTGTAAAAGGAGCGACTGCGCCGACGCTTGCGCAGCGGCAGGCAGCGTGGGAAAAGCTGGAGTCGAACGTGGACGTTCGCATCCGGCTGACCGACTCCGAGGTGCAGGCCGATCTCACTGCACTTTCAGTTTCGTGCGCCAATGCGAGTCTGATCGACAACAAGCAGATCGCGTTCGTCGGAATGCCGACGGGCACGACGAAGGCGGCGTTGCTCACGACTGCGACGGCGATTACGTCCGGTGGTGAAATCCCGGCTTCGAGGACGTGCCTCGTCGCTCCGGGAACGTATGACCAGGCCGGAACACTCAGGGGTGGATCGTTTTCAGCGGCTGTCGTGGCCGCCGAAGTCGCCAAGAACGGAAATCCCTCGAACGATCTCGACCTGTGGGACATTCCTCAGGTTCTCGCGATCGAGTTGGACACGTTCGGCCTTCCGGTTTTCAGAAGGAAGGTCGTGTCCGGCGTGCCGATGAACGATTACGAGGATCTGCTCCAGGGCGGTGTCTCGCCGCTCCAGCCGTCTCGTGTCGCCGGAGGCGTGGCCACGACGCACCTGAGGACGGCGTACAACACGAACACTGCGTACGACTCGCTCTACACCCGCATCATCATCGATCAGCTTTTCATCGACGTGCGGGACTATCTGAACAACGGCGGCTTTTTCAGGCAGGGAAATACCGAGGCGACTCGCAACTGGATCGCCGCCGGAGTCAAGGCGCTTCTGGACGAGCGCAGGACGTGGCTCGCTCCTGTGCAGCAGGCGGACGGCACGTTCGGCTACAAGGTCAGCGCAGTCCCGTCGTCCGATTTCAGACAGGTCATCGTCGGCTACGAAGGGGTCATCGTCAGGGGGATCTCCACGATCAAGGTCGCGGGCAACCTGTCGATCCCGGTCTAGGAAGGAGGTAACTGAAAATGGGTTGGCTCGCAGGGATCACCGCCGAAGACCTGGACATCACCTTCGAGGACGGAGTGCATTTCACAGCCGTCCAAGAGATGACGGAGGAGTTCCGCCAGGAAGTCCAGTACCAGGGCGCGTTCCGGCACGACGGCCCTGTCCTGCGCCGCAAGCGGCGTTCGGACGAGGGCACGATCAGCTTCTCGGTCATCCTCCTGAAGGGCGGAATTTCAGGGGAGATGAACAACGAGGACAAGCTCAAGGAGATGGAGGATTTCAAGGTCACGACGAAGCGCGGCAACCAGACGACGGTCTACCACGGGTGCAACTGGAACCGGATCTCGATCCGCTCGACGCTCGATCAATGCACGCTCGACGCCGACGTGTCGGTTCCGGGCTACCCGGCTCCGTTCCCGCAGGGAGTAGGCGCAGGCTAAGCCGTGGAAAAGCGAACCGAGGAGCTAATCGAGCGTGGCGTGGCTGCGCTCGAAAAGCTCGCCAGCGACGAGATCGAATTTCAGGTGGAGACGAAGCCACCTGTCTGTCCGCATTGCAATGTGATCAACCCGAAGATCCGGGTGGAGACAACCGGATCCGGCCCAATGGTCGAATTTTTCATCGAAGCCCACTGCCTTCACTGCCACAAGGTGTTCTACGTCGTGCCCCTGCACTACGAGTGTCTGAAAACGACGATGGACGTGAGGGCATTCATCGAGGAGAAGATTCAAGTTGGCGGCTACGAACGCAATGGAAAAGACAACTAAGGAACGAATCCGCGAGCGCAGGCTCGATCGGATGCGTCTGGGCCAGGCGGTCTGCGATTTCGTGGAACTGCCGTCCGACCCTGAAATTCGCGTGTGCATCGTGCCTCTCACCGAGGCCGACTTCCTCAAGGTGATCGAGAAGACGAAGGACGTGGAGGCGGCAGATGACATCGCCGGGATGGCTCTGCGTGAGCGTGTGCAGACCGAGGAGATGTGTGCTCGTGCGATCCGCGAGGAGCATGACTTGACGCAGCGCGTTTACAGCAACATCGAGGACATGCTCGAAGATCTCCAGGTCGAGGACATCGATGAAATCTTCGACAGGTACAAGGAGATGACGCAGAAGTCGTCTCCCAGCCTAGAAGGGATCCCGGACGAAGAGTTCGTTGAAATAAAAAAACTCTTGCAGGCAATGGACTGGAGCGCTCTATCTGGGCAATCATGGTACGCAGCGAAACGCTTCCTTTCAACGATTACGCCCTCGCCACTCCTGGACAGCTTACCTGGGTTTACCTCAACCAACTCGTTGACTACGACGAGCGAGTCCGAAAAATCCACGTCCACTGCCTCCCCAAGTTCTACGAAACCCGATGCGAAGTCTGCCACGAAGTCATCCCCGACCTGAGCAAGGTGGATCCTGAAATTGCAGACAAGATCTACAGACCAGGGCAAGATGGCGAAGTTCAGGATGTCACCTGGAGCCGCGAGCATGGAAGGATCGACGGCTTCGGCCTCAACCAAGAAAGTGAAATTGACGTAGAGATTCCATGAGCGCAATCATCCAGCAGATCGTCACTGAATTCCGGGTACGCGGTACCGGGGTTCAGGCTGCGATGGGGCAGCTTGCGTACGGCACGAACCAGTGGACGCGCAGCATCTCCGACGCAACACGGCAGTCTGAAAAACTGGGTGCTCTCTGGCGGGCGTTCGGGACGACGATGCGTTACGCCATCGCCGGTCAGGTCGTGTTCGGTATGGGCCGGTTCGTCACGCAGCTTCGTGAAATTCAGAATCAGATGGGTCTGATCTCAGCGATTGGCACGCAAACCGGCGGCAGACCGATCGTCGGTCAGGATCTCCAAGACCTGATGGATCAGACCGCCAAGGGCGCAATCGACTCGCTCACTCCTGTAAACCAGTACAACGACGCGGTGATCAACCTGCTCTCCACGATCCAGGACGTGCCCAAGGATGAAATTACACCGATGGTCACGACGATCACCCGCGCCGCCAAGCTCTCACAGCTTGGAGCCGAGGACGCGACCCGCGCATTTACAACGCTCAACACTGCGTTCGGCGTCAAGGCGAACACGACGAACATTGAAAAAGTCGCAAACCTCTTCTTCGCCCTGACGAAGGAAGCTCCGGGTGGAGTCGCAGCCGGTCAGCAGATGGCGCAGCAGATGGGTCAGTTGGCCGCGATGACGGCGCAGGCGAGAGGCACACCGGCAGACATGTTCGCGCTCATGCTCTCCGGTCTGCGCGGTGGTATTCCTCCGGCGCAGGCAGGACGTGCTCTGCAATTCTTCCTTCAGACGCTCGCGTTCCCGAGCCAGCAGACGAAGGCGGGCAAGGCAGCGCTTGCGTCGGTTGGAATTACACCGTCTGCGAATCTGCCTCTGACCGACACGCTCAACCGCATTTTCAAGAGGGCGGGCGTTCTTGGTGTGAGCGGCGATCTGGGCAAGGTCATGAGCCTGGACGAAGAGTCGATGGCGTTGATGGAGGACATGCCGACCGAACAGGTCATGACGCAGATGGGGATCCAGGGGCCGGGCGCAGTCTTCCTCGGCACCGTTTTCAGAAGGATCCACGCTCTGCGCATGGCGCTTGCGCTTTCCACACAGGCCAAGGCCGGGCAGATGCAGCAGGACTTGCAGGAGATGGCGGATATTCAGAACGGCGTCGTGGATTCCACGAACAGCCTCAAGGAGGGTTGGAAGCGCTACGAAAAGGAAAACCCGCTCGAAGCGGCTGCGGTCGCACTCGACTCACTGCGCACGACTGTCGAGCGCCATGCACTCGCTCCTGTAATCAACCCGATCGCACGCACGGTTGCTCACGTTGCCGGTGCCGGAGTCGATCACCCGGTGGCCACGACGGTCGGTGTCGCTGCGCTGGGCGCGGCTGGCCTCGCCATTTACGGCAGGAGACTCCTGAAAGGTCTGGGCGGTAGAGGTGTTCCTGCACTCGCTGCCGCGCAGAGCCTGGCGTCTGGAAATCGCGAGCTTGGAACGCTGACCAACCCGATGTTCGTGATCATCGTCGGTGACATGACCAGTATTTTCAATCCGGGTGGAAACAGGATCCCGACTCCGTACGGCCCGAAGCCCAGGCCGACAGGCGATCTTCCCGGCGATCCGATGACAAAGGGAAAACGACCACCGGGCCGCTTGAAGCGTCTCGGCATGGCAGGCTTCAGGGTTGGCGGCACGGCTCTCGGTGTTGGAATTGCAGCGGACATCTACCAGGGCATGGCGCATCCCGACCAGCCGGGTGTCTTCGAGTCGGACTTCTGGACGAAGGATCAGTTGAGGAAGGGTTTTCTCTACAAGGACATCACGAATTTCGGCGGTGAAAATTCAGGTATCGGCGTGGCCAAGAAGCTCTGGCACGGCATCTTCGGCGGCGGTGACGACGACGACAACAAGAGGAACAGGACATCTTTCAACGAGGCCGTGCAGGCGCGGAAGAAAGCCCAGATGAAAAAGCGCACGGACGATCTTCTCCGCGCTCAGACTGCGAAGAGCGCCCAGGACTTGTTCTGGTCGGGTGGTGGTCGCTCAAACGACTCTGACATTCTCTTCGGCGGCGGCGGTGAAAAAAAGAAGGAACTGACGCTGAACCTGAACATCAAGCACCCGGACGGCACGAAGCAGCAGAAGAAGGTTCACCTCCCGATCACTCAGTACCAGAATGGAAAACCCCCGACACAAGGTGGCAAGGTGAAAGCGAGAGGAACCTGAAAAATGTCTCCGATTCCGCCCATCATCGATCCCGATGCCCAGAGGTACTACGGCGAAGACGTTGCCAAGTACCTGATCAACCCAGGTTCGGTCAGAGCGCCGGGAAGGCACTCCCCTGGCCAACTCAGGCACGCTCGCCCGTACCTGGCGAACGGCAGCAAGATGTTTGTGTTTCCGACTCCGATCGAAGGATTTTCACGCACCGGCCAGGCACAACTCGGTCTGCGCCATTACATCGGAGACTGGCACGCCGACGGCATCACGGTTCACTACGAAGAGGGCAGAATTACATTGAACGGCCTCTTCCCCGGCCAGACTTCGCAGATCAACATGGTCGATTGCCTGATGATGCTGCGCTCGAAGCACGTCGGGCGTGGATTGATCCTGTACGCACCTGGCCTCTTTTTCAAGGAGCAGTTCGTCTTGCCTGAGAACTGGGACTTCACCCACGACGAGGACGATCGCACACACTCGATCCACTACTCGATCACGTTGGTGAAAATCGGGGAGGGTGCGAAGGTCAAGGATCCGCTGGGGATGCCGCCGCTCTTCAAGACGCCCAAGAAGTCGAAGCCGAAGGGCAAGGCCACACGGATCTGGACGGTCAAGGCCGGAGCGCGAACGTTGAAAACGATCGCAGCCAAGCCCGAGGTTTACAACAACGTGGAGAAGTGGAAGCAGCTTGTCTCCCTGAACAAGCAGAAGCTCGAAGACTTCCAGAAGAAGAGCGGCGCGAAGGGCGGTAGCTACAAGCTCGCCAACGTCCGCCTGCCCGTGGGGTTCAAGCTCAACTATTGAAAATGGATAGTCCGCAGGCAAAGGCAAAGGTCAAGGCGAGGCACCGGCAGGCCATTCGCGAATTTCAGCGCTGGAAGAAGCGCAATCCTCGCGCTAGGCTGGAGAAGCAGATCCAGGTTTTCGACGCGTACATCGATGACGCGCTTCCTCGTGTGAGCGAAAGGAGGAAGCGTGCCGCCACGCACTGATGTAAACACGTACCTGCCCGGCCTGCGTGCGGTGATCACGACGAAGTGGGAGCGCGGCTACAGCAAGCGTGTAATTCCCCAGGTCGAGGGCTTTTACGTGGACTCCTCGCTGGACAACGACGCCGACTCCTGGCAGATCCAGCTTGGCGATCCGACGGGTGACTTCCTGGCGATGATGAACCGGGACAACGAGGTGCGCGTCGAGCTTCTCTCGGCCGACCCCGGTGGCGCAGGGCACATCATGACCGGAATTTCAGACGATCTGGTCTACGACCAGGACGGGCTTTACACGATCTCCGGCCGTGACTACGCCTCGCTTGCGTTGGACTCGATGGTCGAGCCGAACAAATGGAAAAAGATCAAGCCGATGTACCTGATCGGGAACCAGGCCAAGCAGCTTGGCTTCCCTTCGGCGAACCTGAACAGCATCTCCAAGGTGAAAAAGATCATCAAGACGGATGGCTCCGAGACGTACTGGGAATTCTGGTACCGGCTAGTGCGCAACGACAAGGCATACATCTGGTGCGGGCCGAACGGCGCACTGATTCTCAACCGCCTGAATTACACGAAGCAACCCACGTACTACTTCGGAACCCCGTTGAAGACAGATCGCCCGGCGATTGCGGATGCGCACATCCCCGTCGAGGGTCTTGAAATTCGCAAGTCCACGCAGGGGAGGGTCTACCGAGTCTGGACGTACGTGAACAACGGCAGGCTCAGGGCGACCGTGCCCGTGTACGACGGCTCGATCGGTGACTGGATCAAGCGTCCTGTGAAAATCGTGCAGGACTCTCACTCGCATACGATCACGATGGCGAAGAAGCGCGGCTGGCTGGAGATCTACGAGGGCAAGGTCGGGGCAGTCGAAATCCGCATGGTCATCTCCGATCCGAAATTCGTGATCAACATCAATCGCATGTGCCGTGTGCGCATCCCGGAGATCGACTTCTACGGCCACTATTTCATCGTGGGCGTGAAAGTCCAGGCTGGTTCGAGCGGCTTCATCCAGGAGATCCGGTTGCGTGAAAAAGGCATGGCGCTTTCGCAACGTGTCCCCGAGGAGCCGCGCATCCCCAAGCTCACGAAGAAGCCCAAGGCGACGGACACGAGCGACAACGTGGACGAAGAAGCGATCATCCACGAGAACACTGTAAATCTCGTTCCCGGTCACGAGGACTGGGGTGACTACTTCTGGCGTGCGGCTGCGGCTCATCAGGGCAACTGGGACTTCGACATCTTCCTTGCCTGGCTGATGGCAATCGCCAAGTTCGAGACAAAATTTCACAACATCCGTGAGCGGGGCATGAACATCGGGCACGAAGGGGTCGAGTGGTATGCGGATCTCCCCGGCCCTGATCCGAAAACGTACGGCGAGGCAGCGGCCGATGCGATCCTCAAGGGCCAGCGCCTGGCCTCGCATGCGCAGTGGGAGCTTACGTTCGCCAACCAGATCGGCACGCACGGGCTGAAGGTGGAAGCCGGTGTCGGCCCGATGCAACTCAAGCAGCGCAGGCACAAGGAAAATGCAGACGACATCTACACGGGTGGAACGGGAGATGCCGGAGCCTCACCCGTGACAGCCGCTGCGATCGACAAGTACCTGACGGGCAAAGGCTCACCGATGGCCGGGCACGGAACGGATTTCGTCGCAGGCGGCGTGCGCAACGGCTACGACCCGCGCATGCTCGTTGCAATTTCAGGAGGCGAGTCGAGCTTCGGCAAGAACTGCTTCGCTCCGTACAACGCCTGGGGCTGGCTTTCTGCACCGGCTTTCACCGGCTGGACGGATGCGATTTCAAAGACATCCGACTACCTCGGCAACACGTACATCAACGACGTGGATCCGGACTACCCGAACGGGCGGCACACGGTCGCAGCCGTAGGCGCGAAGTGGTGTCCCGTCGGTGCCTCGAACGACCCACAAGGTCTGAACAAGAACTGGATCCCGACGAACACGCAATTTCTGCGGGAGATGGGTGGCGACCCGAACGATATTTCACTCCAGGTGGCGCAGAAAGGAAAGGCCGCCGTGACTGCGAGCTTCGGTCACGACCAGTACACGGGCGGACGCTGGGACGTGGAGTCGAACATCATGGAGGGCGCGAGATATTTCAAGGAGTTGCTGGACGAGACGCACATGCAGGCCGACGACCAGACGGGCCAGATGGCCGCAATGGAGGAGGCGTTTTCACACTACAACGGCGCAGGCAAGGCCGCCGCTGCAACTGTGCGCAAGAGCGCGGCGATCTTCGTGGATCCCGCCCGTGCTGCATACGACGCGGTGAAGCAAGCTGAAAAAGAAGCGGGTGAGACGGACATGCCTGGCCCCGGCACTGGTTCGAGCGACATCTTCCCGCTGGGCTGGCCGAACAACGACCAGATCATCGCAGCATTCCGGGACAGCAAGTGGTTCGGTGTAATTCCGTCCGAGCCGACGGCTGGCCCTGTCTCGTCCGGCCCGCTGAATATTCAGTTCCTCCAGGCCAAGCAGCATCGCAAAGGGCGCTATGCGAACATCCTCTGGATCGTGATCCACACGATGGAAAACAATCAGTCGGGCACACCGACCGTCGCCCAGGCCGCGCACGAGCCGACAGGTGCTGCGTCTGGCTGCGCCCAGTATTTCTCAACGCTCGATCGCACTGCCTCTGCCCACTACTGCGTCGATGAAAAAGAGATCTGGCAGAGCGTCTACGACGCAGACACGGCGTACGGCACGCCGGGCATAGCCGTAGGCCCAGGCATTCCCGGATCGTTTTCAACAAATGATTACGCGCTGCACATCGAGCACGGCGGCTCTGCGCTCCAGACTGCTGCGATGTGGGGCGACAATTACAGCCAGGCGATGCTCAGGCTCTCGGCCAGGCTCACGGCGCAGAAGGCCAAGAAGTACGGGATCACGGTCAAGCACCTGACGAACAATGAAATCACGTCGGGTGTCTCGGGTTTTGTCGGGCATGACCAGATGACCGCCCTGTTCGGGGGAGATCACACCGACCCTGGCGTGAATTTCCCGTGGGACGATTACATCCAAATGGTAAAGGACGCAGGCTAATGCCGCTCATCAGCATGGAAAACGTCGATCCATCCGTTCTCAGTGCGGCTGAATTTCGCCAGTACAAGGTTTGCTGCGCTGCAATCTGGTGCTTGCGGCACGAGGCCGACGTGCATTACCACCAGGAGCGCGGCTCGCATCAGTACGCGCAGTTGAAACCGCCGCCGTACGTTCCGGAAGTCATGGACTGCTCGTTTTTCATCGGGTACTGCTACAAGGTGGCCGGGTGCCCGGATCCGTACGAGTCGGACTACAAGGCAATTTCAACGACGAACGAGTTGTACCGGCACGGCACCCTGGTCGGTGGCGCGAACGTGAAGGAAGGGATGTTGCAACCGGGCGATGTCACGTTCGAGGGGTTGACCGGAAACTTTTTCACGCACGTCTGTCTGTACGTCGGCGGCGGCGAGGTGATCTCGCACGGCGGCGAAGGCGGGCCGCTCAAGCGTTCGTACAAGGGTTGGTCGGGAGGCCCACTACAAGCGGTGAGGCGCTACCCATTCTGAAAAATGATCACCGAGGAAGAATGGAATTCGATCCGTGTCGCCTGCGAGAAGATCGCCAGGGATGTCGCCGGTACGCGTGGCGAGTGGTTCCAGACCGGGAAGGTCATCAAGCGCGATGAAAAGAACCGGCTCATCTGGATCCAGGGCATGGGTCACACGGCGATCCCGGTCGTGGGCTTCAATTACACAGTGCGCTACTACGACACGGACGACGAGGGGAAGCTGCGCGTGAGGCAGGCAGACGCGAAAGTCGTGGTTCCGAAAAAGGGCGAGACTGTGCTCGTCGCATTCGAGCTTGGCTCGACTCGCCTGCCTCGCTGCCTAGGGGTCGTGCAAGGGAAAAACTACCTGGAAGTCGAGGAGGACTAGGTGGCTTGGGATCTCGCAATTTCAGACTACGGCGATTTGATCCTGGCCGGGAACAGGGATCTCGCCGGAGTCTCCGGTGAGGATCTCACCAGCCAGCGGATCACGACTCGCCTGCTCGTGCATCGAGCGTCCTGGTTTTACGACACGGACGGGACGTTCGGAAGCGACCTCTACCAGACGCTTGGAAAATCAACCGACGAAGAGCTTGAAATCGATGCGCGGGTGCGAGATGCTCTGCGCGGCATGGACGACATCCTCGTGGAGGACGTGGCCTGGCAGTACACAGCGGATGGAAACGCCGTTGTCGTGCGCGTCGAGTGGTCGGAGAGTCCGGAGGGTGACGAGTCCACGCTTCAGGCAGTGACCGGAGAGTTTTCAACTTCTACGACCGTGACCATTCCAGTCGTGCCGGGAGGAGGTGGCTAAGTGCCTGTTTCACTCGCTAACATTTACAAGCCTCGTCAGGAGATCCTTGCGACGATGCTCCAGCAACTCGTTGCCGGAATTCCGGATGCGTACGTCGGCGTGGACGGTGTAATTCGCATCATCTTCGAGATCCAGGCAGGCCAGTTCGAGAGCCTCTACCTCGCGGAGCAGCTTCTCTCCGAGGACATGTTCGTCTCCACGGCGAGCTACCAGGCTCTGGTTCGCTACGGCGAGCAGTACGGCCTACCCATGTTCCAGGGAACGCCTTCCGAGGGCACGCTCATGTTTTCAGGAGAGGACGGAGCTTTCATCCCGACCGGGACGCTGGCCGCGTACGACCCCGGCAACGGACTCGATCCGATCTACTTCGAGACGATTGCAGATGCGACGATGCCCGCGCCGGGAGAGCCTACGCCTCCCACAGTCGCGAAGGTGGACGGCGGT
>Ga0126377_10000327_pt1 | contig 28244 bp, 27 predicted proteins | sample PanSoiMetPlot_22_FD_92647 | JGI IMG/M metagenome (GOLD analysis project Ga0126377, IMG submission 92647) | Tropical forest soil microbial communities from Panama - MetaG Plot_22 | ecosystem: Environmental > Terrestrial > Soil > Tropical forest > Bulk soil | place: Panama | collected 2016-02-17 | reverse complement strand
TCAAGAGTGTTACGACGGGCATTGGGAATACATGCTGGACAAGACAATTAGAGTCACAGAATTCAACCCTGGCTTTGGCGGCGGAACCATGGCTAACTTCAAGGCGGAGTTGATTGGTGTCATTTCCCTCAACCTAAACGAGGTCGGAAAATTTTCGCTGGCGATTCCAGTGGACTATTATCGCAACCACGAACAAGAATTGAAACAATATGGACAGGTGCGCAGCCGCCCTCGGCGTCCGTGGCTGGGATTCTATCCGCAGTCTTTTGCCGGACACATTGTGATCGGAGGAATCGTCCCCGGTGGGCCGGCGGAACGCTTCGGTTTCAAAGAGGGCGACATCATCATCAGTGTGGAACAAAAAGAGATCCGCTCGCGACCGGAACTTTATCAAGAAATGTGGAAAAAGCGTCCGGGCGAGCGGATCTCCTTTAGAATTTTACGGGACCAGCAGGCTCTTGACGTGGAAGTGATCGGCGGCGATCGGGCGGATCGCTATCGCACCTAGTCGTCCCCTCCAACCTTCTGGATCTCACCTTTGCCTACAACTTTAATCGCAATGGCGGGCGTGTAGGCATCCGGCTCGTAGTTGATCAGCGCCTTGTCGGTCTCTTGTAGATCCTTGAGCTTGACGTTGCTTCCGCCCTTTTCAATGTTGGTTTTATCGTCAACTCCTACTACTTCCTCACGAACCTTACCCTTGCGTTCGAGTTGAAAGGTGATCGTTCGCTGCCCTACACTGCTAATGACGCCTTCGACCTCAACGGCTTTCTTGGCGGCCTTTTCTTCTTTTTTTTCAGCTTTCCCCTCTTTCGTGGGCTTGCTTTCTTCTTGCGACCAGGCGCCGCCGATCCAGGTGACGAGCAGAACTGCGGCGAGCAAAACATAACCCCTCTTAAGCATCTTTCACTCCTTTCTAAACACCATCCGCAAATTTGACGTTTTCTATGCTGCCTTTAAGAACAAATGAATAGCAAAAATTTTAGTGTTTCTGCAAGCGCTGCAGGCTTGCACTTCTTGCCTTCGATTTGCGCCACGTGACCGCTAGGCGTGCTCCGGCAATCGGATTGAGAATCTGCCCGAAAAACATTAGGAATAGGAAGCGATGACGAAACCCTTCGGCTCAGTGAAAAATGTGACTTCATATCGCGTCATTTACGGTGATACCGACCAGATGGGCGTGGTCTATTACGCCAACTACCTGAGGTGGTTTGAAAGCGGCAGATCAGAGTTGCTCCGCCAGATCGGCCTTCCCTATGGCAAAATAGAAGAGCAAGGATTTCATTTTCCGGTCACAGAGGTCTCTTGCCATTATGCGCAATCAGCTCACTATGACGAGGTGGTTATGATTGAGACCGAACTAAGCTCGCTGGGTGGCGCCACCTTGGCCTTCAACTATCGTGTTTCCCGCGAGAGTGACGGCATCTTGTTAGCTACGGGTTCGACTCGACACGCGTGCATCGACCAGACTGGTCGCGTGTCGCGAATCCCCAAGGCCTTGGCGTACGCATTGAAAGTTAGAGATCAGAGCTCAGAAGTCAGAGATCGGAGAGCAGATGGCAAATAGCTGATGGCAGAAACTCCGATTTGCATAAGCCATCTGCTATTCGCTCGCCATTTTTTGATCTCCGACATCTGACCTTCCGATCTCCTCCATTGCCGCTTCAATCTCGTTTCTAACCTCAGGATCGTCCTCGACGTCCAGTCGCCTTCGTAATGCATCCATCGCCGTTGGCAAACCGATTCTGCCCAGGGCCCACGCCACGTGTCCACGAACCAACGGTTCCTCATCGTCCAGAGCGCGAATCAGAGCCGGCAGAGCTTCTGAACTTCTGAGATTGCCGAGCGCCACAGCGACATTGCGCAAAAATCCGCGCCGCTTGGCGCGCAGAATCGGGCTACCACGAAAACGTTTCAGAAACTCACCGCGAGTCAACGCTAGTAACGGAATAAGATCAGGAGCATAGAGCCCTGCCCGAGGCGCGTAAGCACTCTCGCTTGTCGCCTGGGCTTTAACATTGTACGGACAGACCTCCTGACAAATATCGCAGCCAAAGATATGATTTCCTACCAAGTGCCGAAGGTGACGCGGAATGGCGCCTTTGAGCTCTATAGTGAGATAGGAAATACAACGTCGAGCATCCAAAACATAGGGCCCCACAAACGCACCCGTTGGACAGGCTTTGAGACACAGGTCGCATTTTCCGCATCGATCTCTGATGGGTCGATCGTAAGTGAGAGGGATGCTTAGAAAAAGCTCGCCGAGAAAAAACCACGAGCCTTTCTTGGGTGAGATGAGATGAGTATTTTTTCCGATCCAGCCGATGCCTGCAACGCCGGCCCACTCGCGCTCCAACACTGGGCCGGAATCCACGAAAGCCTTGCCCTCCAAATCGTCTGCATGCCAACTTTTGATGCTGGCGAACAACGATTCAAGCTTGTCTCTCATCACGTCATGGTAGTCATCACCCCACGCATAGCGAGAGATCCAACCCTTGGTTCCCTCCATAGATTGGCAACGCGGCAGCGCCGTGAAATAATTCATGCCCACCGAAACGACCGACTTGGCCCAGGGAACCAGCTGGCGTGGATCACGGCGGAGATTTTCGGTACGCTTCATGTAGCCCAACTCACCGTGAAACTCTTTACGCAGCCACTCTGCAAATGATTTTTGGTGGCGCGGCAGTTTCACTGGCGAAATACCCACCAGCTCAAATCCCAAACGCTGGGCTTCTTCCTTGATGCGCAGAGATAACTGTTTTTCCGCTCCGGGACTCATGGATAGAGCTTTGCAGTCGCTGCTCCGACGCAGCCTAACTGTAACACGACTTAGTCCGGACGATCTTCAAGCCTAGTAAAGCCTTTCTTCTTTCCTTCTTTATGAGCGCGCTCGAGCAGTTCCCAAAAATCTTTCCGTTGCGAGAGCAACATCGTTTCGAGATCCGTTTCTTCGGTCACCGGAAAAAGAACAGCACAAGGGCGGCCATTCTTTCTAATCACCACCGATCGTTCTGATGGCAACGCCTTCACGATTTTACTCAGCTTTGCCTTAACCTCGCGAAGGCTTTCGATCTTCATAATTCGAATTCTTTTCCATTGATCAACAATACATTCCCTTTTTTGCTGCCGATCAGCTCAACTATAACCACTTCATCCTGAACCCTATAGAACACTCTCCAAGGTTCAACCCGAAGCTCGAAATCCGCGTGGGGAGAGACCCTACGAAGCCGGAACCGATTACCTGTTTCTTCAGTGGGATTCTGAAGCACAAGTTGGTCTTTAATCTCTTTCTTCCGAAGACTTCCAGCTGCGGCAGGTAATCTCTTATACTGACGCAACGCCGCCGGAGCGAATACAACCCGATGCACATCTAGACTGTGGTCTAAATTGTGGTCACAAGCAACCGATGGTTCCATCACCTGCCGCGACTGGACGCAGCTTCTTTTTCGGACCAGAGTTGACGGGCCGTCACCCAGTACCGCCCAGAGCGTACCGTCGGAACGGAACGTCAAACCGCCGAGGGCCTCGTTGTTGGCCGACGGAGTATTCAGTGGGCCAACAAGCGATAGGCGAATCGACAGAGATTGAATCGTAAAGTTAGTGGTAGGAAGTATTGCTATCGGGATCGGTTTCTTCGGCATCCAGTAATGGACGCCGGCCCGCGAAACCATCTTCGATCCGATGCCAGTGAGCCACGCTGGGCTCGCCGATCTGCCAACAGAGAAATACCACTTCATCGCCAATCATACAGGGGAAATCGATGAGTCCTTGTTCCGCGCCTTTGCACATACAGCCGTAACTGTGAATTTCCTCCACCCACCCCTTGATCTGTCCTACAAGCCGGGCGATTTCTTTGTCTTCTTGCAAACGTTCCATGAGGTTGGGCTGGTCGGGGTCCAGCCTTTCATTTCGAATGACGGTTTCGCTCTTGCTCCTAAGGCGGCGAATATTCTCCAGAATACTTTCAAGTAGCGGGCGCAGCGTGGGCAGCAGCGCATTGGCTTCATTCACGGTAAATAGCCGAGTAAAGCTTGTTGAGTTCGACATGGGCATCACGTTAAAGGTGCATTGCTTTTTGGAGCTCGCGTAGCAACGCGATATTGTCGGAGTGGCCGGTCATCGAGGCGTTGACCGCGCCGCGTATCGGCCTGCCGAGCAAATAAAAGTCGCCTAGGATGTCGAGTATTTTATGGCGCGCCAGCTCGTTAGGATAGCGTAGATCGGTGTTGATGATCTTTTCGTCGTCGATAAGGATGCAATTATTGAGCTTGCCTCCGCTCACCAGTCCCAAGCTTTGGAGCTTTTCGATATCCCCCAGAAAGCCGAATGTCCTTGCCGGAGCGATCTCCGATTTGAAATGTTCCGGGCCGTTGAACACATAGGCGTGTTCCTGAACGCCCACAGGCTGCGGATAGCGCAGCACGTAACGCACGGAGAACTTGTCCGCGGGCTCGATGCTGATACATTCGCCGCCCTCCGGCCCGACGCTATAGCGCTGGTCAACGACGATCTCCGATATGTCCTCGTCCTCGACCTGGACGCCGGCTTCTTCTATCAAATGACAAAACTCCACGGCGGAGCCATCGAGGATGGGAATTTCCCCTTGCACCTTGACCAATAGATTGGTGATGCCGTAACTGTGCAGCACTGCCAGAAAGTGTTCCACCGTTCCGACGGCAAATCCTTTGGTACGCAAAGACGTTGCGTAACCCGTCGAGCCGACGAAATCCAGGTGCGCGGGAATGGTCACATCCGCTGAAATCCCGCTGAATTGAATGCCACTGTTGGGCGGAAGCGGATGTAAAATAAGTCCCGTCTTGATCCCGGAGTGAAGCCCTTGCCCCGATATCACGACACTCTTTTTCAAAGTTCTTTGCTTGATGGGCAGAGCAGCGTTCACTACTTTGGGGACAGCGACAACCGTCTTTCCGGCCTTTGCTTTTTTCGTTGCAAGCCCGTTCACTTTTTTGGTTTGCTTTGCCGACAAGTCCCCCAAAGCGCGCCGCACCGTTAACAACAAACCGTCAAGGGACACGGGCTTTTCAATAAAGTCGAAGGCGCCAAATTTCGTCGCTGTAACCGCCATATGAATATTGCCGTGGCCTGAGACCATGACCACGTTCAGATTGGGCTCCTGGACTTTGATCTCTTTGAGCAACCCGATGCCGTCGATTTCAGGCATCCAGACGTCCAAAAGTACGAGGCCAGGCTTTTCCTGCTTGATCAAATCGATCACACGGCTGCCATCGGCGGTATCGACGACGCGATAGCCCTCATCACTCAACACTTCCCGCACCGATTCACGAACCCCTTCCTCATCATCGACCACAAGAATAGTTTTCCTGAGCGCTTGTTCTTTCACTCCTTCTTCCCTCTCTTGCTAGGACTACATTGCCGTTCGGTGCACTTCCGCAGCCGCCGCAGAAACGCTCGCTGGGAACTCGATGGTGAACCGAGTTCCGCGCGGCTCGTTGGGCCGGACCCGAACGTAGCCGCGGTGGTCTTCGATGATCTGATTAACGATCGTCAGCCCCAGGCCGGTGCCATTTTTTTTGGTAGAAAAATAGGGCTCGAAGATGCGCGCCCGAATCTCCGGCGCTACTCCCGATCCGTTGTCCGAAACGTCCAGACAGACCACGTCTCGCGCAGGTTCGTAGCTCGTGGCAAGTTGGATTTCGCCCTGCGGTCCCACTGCTGCTACCGCGTTGTCTAGTAGGTTCATCAGCACTCGCTTGATGAGGCCGCGATCCAGCTCCAGCAATGGAATCGCTCCGCGCTGAAAATCAAAATGGATTTCTTTGTGACCCTCTTGAAATAAAAAAAGCGCCTCTTGGACGATATCGTTGAGGTCATGGGCCGCCAATTGCGCCGACGGCAGTCGGGCAAACTGCGAAAATTCGTTCACCAGGTTTTTCAATTCGTCCACTTGCTGAATAATCGTGGAGGTGCACTTTTCGAGAATCGCCCCGTTTCCCTCGAGCATATGGCCGTAGCGTTTTCGCAGCCGCTCCGCCGATAGCTGGATCGGAGTAAGCGGGTTCTTGATCTCATGGGCGATGCGCCGCGCCACTTCTCGCCATGCTTCCATTCTTTGGACCTTTTGAATCTGAGTGATATCTTCGAGAAAAATCATCACACCGAGAATTTTTCCTTCATCGTCACGTAGCGTCGCCGCCGTCACCACCGCAATCAGCAACTGATCTGGTGATGGAATCTTGATCTCGCGCTCTACGCTCTCGCGTTCCTTAACGCTCTCCACGATGGCCCGCATGACCTGCAACGGTTCCGACCGAAAGACGGTTTCGTAATCTTTTCCCAATGCCCCATGGGCCTGAAGCCCCAACATTTTTTCGGCTGCTTTGTTCCAGGTAGTGATAGTGCCCTTGGGATCCACCGAGATGACCCCCGCCGCAATGTTGGCCAGCAGCGTCTCAACGAATTTACCCCGGCGTTCCAGTTCGACGTTGATCTGCTTTAGGTCGCTGGTCATCTGATTGAACGAATCCACCAGCATACCGATCTCATCATCTCCTCCAGACTCGATTTTATAGTCCCAGTTCCCATGGGCAACTTGGTGGGTTCCTTCCGCTAGTTGTTGAATCGGCCCCGTGATGCCCTTGGCAAGGTACAAACCGAACCAGGTAGCCGCAAAAATAATCACCAACGTGACCAGCAGGAGCGCCAAAACATAGCTGTTTTTGATCGGCGTCTTGAGAAACATCAGATGCTTGTACTGCTCGTAGGAGCGGGATATCTGCAGCGCCCGTTTGGTAATGCTCTTGGGCACATAGTAATCGACCACGACGGCGCCGACGATGCGCTTATCGGTGCCGTAGATCGGGCCGCCGCCGCGAATGACGTCACCCTCGCCGAATTCCTGGGTGCGAGTCACTTCCAAACCGCGTAGCGCTTTATTTAAAAAATCGGATTCCGCTTTGATCGTGACGCCGGTCGGCACCTGGTCATTGAAAGCAACCACGACCAACTGCCGGGCCGGCGAAAATAACTCAACGGTGCCGAGATTGTATTCACGTTGCTTGTTCTGAATGAACTCCTTGAGCTCAGCGAGTCGGCGCGGATCAAAGAGCCCTTCTTGAGTAATTCTCTGGCTCAGCTGGCGCGCGTAAAAAAGCGCGTTATTGGCGGAATTCTGATAATACGTTTGCCCGATCTCCAGAGAGCCCTGCAAGGCATTTTCGACCTGAACCTCGAACCAGCGCTCAAAAGATCGAGTTACGAATCCCACGGCAATAACAAACAACAACAAAGTTGGCACCAAGGACAACGCGACAAAGGCCACAACCAGCCGCCCCCGCAATCGCGAGCCCATGATGCGTCTCTGTCGCTCGAAAATAAGCTTCACCAAATTTCTGACCACCAAAAAAACCAGCAGGATCAGCAGAATAATGTTAATATTGATGAGTAGGAAAAACGCGATATTGCTGCCCAGGGAAGTTTCCGGAGTCACATCAGGCAACTGAACTTCGAAGAAGGCAAACACCGCCACCATGAGCGCCGTGACGAGAATCACCACGCCTTCACGCTTGCGGCGTTTTGATTCCTCCCGCTTCAAACTCTCCTCGATGGAATCGAAAGTTTTCACGGCTTCCATAAACGTTTTCCGCCGCAGGTGCTACAAAATCCGAACCAGCTCACCTGCGGAAAAAATAGACGATTAACGTCATAATGATACTGATTAACAAACACGTTGTCACGGGAAAATAGAATGTGAATCGCCCCCGCTGTATGTAAATGTCTCCCGGGAGATGTCCCAGCCAAGGAATCTTTCCACCCAGGGAAAACAGCAAACCAAGGATGACCAGTACGATCCCGATATAAATCAAACTTTTGCCGAACCCGGCCATCCTGGTTCTCCGGCGACTGTCAGTTGCAGCCGGCCAATGGCCGGCCGCAGCGTCTCAAAAGAGACTGGGTTGATTTTTCGCTTTACTCAAGCTCTTCGAGCCCTGCTTTCTGCCAAAATGTTCATAAGCGAGTTGAGTCGCGACGCGGCCTCGCGGGGTCCGCTGGACGAAGCCGGCCTGGATCAAGAAAGGCTCATACACGTCTTCGATGGTGTCTTTTTCCTCTCCGATAGCGGCTGCCAAAGTCTCCACGCCCACCGGGCCGCCGGAAAACTTGTCGATCATGGTCGTGAGCAGCATCGTGTCCATTTTGTCGAGCCCGATGGGATCAACCTCCAGCAGGCACAAGGCCTCTTCGGCTACCGGTTTCGTGATCCTGCCATGCGCTTTTACTTGAGCGTAATCCCGCACCCGGCGAAGAAGACGGTTCGCGATGCGCGGTGTCCCGCGCGAGCGGCGCGCGATCTCAGTGATTCCATCGTCCTCTCTGGGCACGCCTAAGATGGATGCGGATCGCTTGAGAATTTGTGCCAACGCTTGCGGTGTATAGAAATCCAAGCGAAAAATGGCGCCGAAGCGATCGCGCAATGGAGACGTTAGTAATCCCGATCGCGTGGTGGCTCCAATCAGAGTGAAACGTTTGAGGTCGAGCTTAATCGATCGCGCTGCGGGCCCCTGTCCAATCATGAGATCGATCTGATGGTCCTCCATGGCGGGGTAAAGCACCTCTTCCACGACATGGTTGAGGCGATGGATCTCGTCGATGAAAAGAATATCTCGTTCTTCCAGGTTGGTGAGCAGGGCCGCGAGGTCGCCGGGCCTTTCGATGACCGGCCCGGAAGTGGCCTTGATATTGACGCCCATTTCCCGCGCGATGATATAGGCGAGGGATGTTTTTCCTAAGCCCGGCGGGCCATGAAACAGGAGATGATCCAGCACGTCGTCTCGGCCCCGAGCCGCAGCGATCGCCACCCTTAAATTTTCTTTGACCTGCTCCTGGCCGATATATTCGTCAAAACCTCGGGGGCGCAAATTGATCTCATAGTTGAGATCGTCGTCCACCGTTTTGGCGGATACAGATCGCGAATCGGTCATCGCGGCCTCTTAGTCAATCGATTGGCCATGCTCAAATCACCGGCTCATCCGCCGCAGCACTTCCTTGATCACGTCTTCCAGAGTCGCGGTTCCGGATTGAATCGTATCACGAACGTTTTTCTCCACCTCGGCCTGCCGGTAACCGAGGTTCACCAGCGCCGAAACTGCATCTTGCATGAGGTGCGAGCCGTGGTCGGGCGCGGCGGTTCCGGTTACTTGGGGCTGTAGCATCATGAACTTATCTCTCAGTTCGACGATCATTCTTTCCGCGAGCTTTTTTCCCACCCCTGGAATAGCAATAAGTCTGAGTTGATCTCCTGCCTTGATCGCTTGCGCCAGCTCCGCCGCGGGAATGCCCGAAAGGATATTCACCGCCAACTTCGGTCCGATGCCGGCAACCCCGTTTAAGAGCAAAAATACCTCTTTGTCCTGGGGTTCCTGAAAACCGAAAAGCTGCAACGCGTCTTCGCGGAGGTGCGTGTGAATATGAAGACTAACCGGCGCGCCGATTTCGGGTAGACGATAAAAGACCGTGAGCGGGATAAAAACGTGGTATCCAACTCCTCCAACATCGACAATGACTTCGCCTGGCACCTTGTGCGCTAGCGTCCCTCTGATGTGTGCAATCACGATTGGTCTTGGCTGGACGTCCGGCTGGGATCGTTATACGTGTCCCACAAGTCTTCTTATCGCAGCCGCCGTCCACCGGCGCCGGCGCGTCCCGGCATTCCACTGCAGTTCGGCTCCATCAACCAAGGATTGAAAACGTTGCCGGTGCAAATGACAGATTGCAGCCGCCAGCGCGTCGGAGGCATCGCACGCCATAACTCCGGAAAGCCGGAGGAGCGATGCCACCATCTTTTGCACCTGATCCTTGGTCGCCTGTCCGTAACCCACCACCGCAAGTTTGATTTCCGATGCGGCATATTCATGCACCGGGATGCCGGCATGAGCGGCAGCAAGAAGCGCCACCCCACGGGCCTGTCCGAGTTTGAGGGCGCTTTGTGCGTTACGCGCAAAAAAAACCCGCTCGAGGCTTAGACCGTCCGGCCGGTAAGACTTTATTGCCTCTTGAATACCCAAGTAAATGCAACTCAACCGATCTCCCTGCGCGCGCGCGTCGGCGCTGCCGATGGTGCCATGGCCCACGTGCGTGAGCGCGGTACCGCGAGCCTCAATGACACCCCATCCGGTAACCACACTTCCCGGATCGATGCCGATGATTCTCCACGCTGAGCTTTTGCGATGATGATTGTGTTGCCGCGAAAGCGTGGCCATCAACTAGCCTTTTCTATCAACTCGTCCGGAATATTGAAGTTTGCCGACACGCTTTGCACGTCATCGTGGTCCTCAAGCTCTTCGGTCAGTTTCAAAATTTGCTCGACATGTTTAGCATCCACATCCACGGTATTTTTGGGGACCATAGTAATCTGGGCGCTTGCCACCGGCACTTTTTCCTGCTCCAGCTTTTCTTTCACCTTCTCGAAATCATCGGGCTGAGTCACGATTTCAAAAATGTCGCCTTCCTCTTTGACATCTTCGCCGCCGGCGTCGAGCACCAACCCCACGAGCCGATCCTCGTCGATTTTGGCCTTCTCCACGGTAATCACTCCGCGCTTGTCAAACATCCAGGAGACACAACCAGTCTCGCCCAAGTTCCCGCCGTGCTTCGTGAAGAGCCGCCGTATTTCGGATACCGTACGATTCTTATTGTCTGTAAGCACTTGCGCCAAAATAGCGGCGCCACCGGGTCCATAACCCTCGTACTGAACCTCTTCGTAGGTCACTCCTTCCAGCTCGCCGGTCCCTTTCTTGATGGCACGGTCGATGTTTTCGCCAGGCATGCTGTTGGCTCGCGCCGTTATCACGGCCGTGCGCAAGCGTGGGTTGGAATTGATGTCGCCGCCGCCCATGCGAGCGGCTATGGTAATTTCCTTGATGAACTTGGTAAAGAGCTTACCCTTGCGGGCATCTTTCGCGGCCTTTTTATGCTTGATCGTACTCCACTTAGAATGACCCGACATGACTCCAGTACCTCTTTGTGAATTATGGCTAAGCTACCACAAAGCCTCCCGAGGGTAAACGGGGAAAGTCGGCTTCCGCCAGCACGTTGTTTAGATTTGACGAAGTGGAAAAAACCGCGTACAGTGGCGTGACCTTTCAAGGAGATAATGCTCCGTCTCTTCTGGCGCGACGCTTAGCCATACCGACCAATTCTCGTGTAATTTCAAAGTCTTTCCTGCTCCGCTTATTGAGATCAACGATGGGTGTAGCTGAGGCGGGAAAAATGGGGGAGGAAATAGATGACCTTTAGCATCAGTGAACCTGTGGCTTTTGTCTGCTTTTTGGTTTATGGCAGCTTTTTTGAATGGACCTTGCACAAATATCTCATGCACCAACCACGATGGCTTTATCCTTTTCGCGCCCATGCTTTGGTACATCACGGTCTTTTTCGCACCGGCGATCGGTATTTTCTTTCCGATCCGAAAGTGATTCGCAAAGTTCGTTTCGCCTGGTGGCATGCGCCTTTCCTCATTCTTCTCCACGCCCCGGTTATTGTTTGGCTAGAAGAAACACTGGACCTGAATATCCTAAAGGGAGCGCTGTCAGCCCTGATCCTCTATTATTTGCTTTATGAATATCTCCACTACTGTATGCATATTCCCAAGGGGCGACGTTTGGAAAGAACCTTTTGGTTCCGCTGGCTGGACTCCCATCATCACATGCATCACAAAAGGCACTTCAATAATCTCAACGTCGTTCTGCCCCTCGCCGATATACTCTTCGGAACTTTGATCCCCGCCAAGCAACACTTAGCCACGCCCAACCGCGAAGCGGGAGCAGAGCAAGTTAGCTTGCTGCTGTCAGCATCGTAAGACTCATCGCGGCCTATTTGGAAATTACTTTTTTATCGGCGACGGTTTCTGTATAATCAGAAATTCGATGACAACCGAAAAAACTTCACTACTGTGGATCGGGGAACTGCCAGTCATCCTACGGGTCATTATTTTGTGCTCGTCGGTAGCAGCCTGTTCTGTGCCGCCGTCGCAGGTTCGTCTTCCGCTCTCCGGTGACGAGCCCGTGACGCAAACCGGCATTGCTTCGTGGTATGGTCCGGGCTTTCACGGAAAGGCCACCGCCAGTGGCGCAATCTATGATCAGAACGATCTCACGGCGGCGCACCAGACGCTGCCCCTTGGCACCCGCGTCATGGTGACCAATCTGGAGAACGGCCGGTCAGCGGAGCTGGTGATTAACGACCGCGGTCCCTTTGCCAAGGGAAGAATCATCGACCTGTCATATGCCGCCGGCGAATCGCTGGGAATGATCGGTCCCGGCACCATTCCTGTCCGCCTCGAAGTCATTGAGAGCCCCCAACGGATTCGCTTCATTCGCGCCTCCCTCGACTACACGCTGCAAGTAGGATCCTTCACGCAGCTAGAAAACGCCCAAAGCCTACGCGACCGCTTGTCTAAGTCTTATTCGGACGTGACCATCATTCCTCTCCAGGCGAAGGACGCGACCTACTACCGCGTTCAGCTCGGAAACTTCTCCAATCGCTCGGCCGCCGAGGAGCGGGCGCGCCAACTGGCGCAAACAGGGTTCCCGGTCATTGTGATGGAGAAATAAGTGAATGCCTGGGAGCAACGAAAGTCTGATGATCGAAACTCTATTTCTCGATCCTGGGCCGCGCTGCTGATTTTTTTAAACTTGCTCGCCGCGTGTTCGTGGCGGAAGCCGGACGCGCCCATCCAACTGTCCTCGGATTCCTTTAGTGCCCTGAAGCAAAGAGTTGCATCGCTACGCGGGCTACCGTTCAAAAGCGATGTCTCCTATGACGCTAAAGTTTACACCGCCACTGAGAATTTTTCTGGCAAGAGCTTCGACGATGAATATGACGCCCAATCCGTCGCCCGACTATCGCAGGTTTATAAGCGCGTTGGGTTGCTACCGGATGGCACCGACTTAGCGAAGGCCCTGGCCGATTTCCGCCGTCTGCAGCGCCTCCCGTACTATGATAGCGGCAGAGAGACGATCGTATTGGCGCCGGAGTCTATCAGGCTGGGCAAGGCGTTTACGGGAGACGACAGCCGGAACGCCCAAACCATACCTGTCGTGTTCGCCCTCGCCCAAGCGCTTCAGGAACAGACCTTCCAATGGCCCTCGAAGCTTAAACTTATCCCCGCGAGAGACCGCAGGCTTGCTTTTCAGGCCGTGGCCCGCGGCGATATTGCGCTCACAGGCCTGGCTTATCTGAGAGGCGATCAGCCGGTCCAACGGCCGGCGGAGCGGCAGGCGATTACCAGACTAGCGAATGAACTGGACGCGATGGCCTCGGGCCTGCCAACCCTGCTGCGCGCAAAATTGGTTTTTCCCTACCGCGAGGGAAGCCAATTCGTTCAATGGGCGTATGAGGCCAGCGGCCTGAAGGGAATCAACGGCCTGTTCGCCAACCCGCCGCTCTCCACGGCCCAGGTGCTCCATCCGGAAAAATTTTATCTCCGGCGGCAAAATCCGCTGCGCATCATTGCTTGGGGGTTGATGCAGCAGATGAAAACGGCTGCCATCATCGAGCAGACCTTAGGCGAATACCTGACTCAGCTTATTCTCGCCTCGACTCTTTCACGCAGTGAGGCGGCTCGCATCGCTTCCGCTTGGACCGGCGATGATTTGTCCGCCTACGCGGATGGAGAGAGCATGATCACCTCCTGGATAAGCGCGTGGGAGAGCGAGATCGGCGCGCAGGAGTTCGCGCGCGCCTTCGAAACCGTGCTGGCGCGGCAGCGCAGGCTGCGCTTCGAAACAGCGGACAGGCAAAAAGACAATCTGAAGGCAGACCTTGGCAGCGGACGGTCAATGCTCCTCCAGGTCAGAGGGTCTGTGGTGCTGTTTCTCGATAGCGTTGCGTCGACGCGAACCTCTGAGTTAGCCGAACGAATTTGGCAGGACCTGGAAACCGGAGCCGAACCGACGGCTCTCCCTTTCGAAACCGCTCAAAGCCGGCGTCAGTTCGCGTCAAGAAAACGATAACGCCCGGCTTCGTTTTTCACCCGGCCTTCCTTCATCAATTTCTCCAGGTGGGCTTGTACGGAAAACTCCGCGACTCTTAACAAAGGTGGGGAAACATCTACATAGATCATTTGCGTAATAGCGCCGATGGTCTCACGACCGCGGCGCAGGGCGTCAACCACTTGCTTCTCACGCATGATCCGGTGCTCGATGTATTCCTTGATCTTCGCATCTGGTTTGCCGACCAATGGTCCGTGTCCCGGAAGGATCAAGCTGATGTTGAATTCAAGTAACCGCTCCAGCGAGCGCAAGTAATCGGTCATGTTACCGTCCGGCGGGCGAATCACCGCGGTCCCGTAACCTAAAATGTTGTCGCCGCTGAAAAGCACTTTGTCGCCAGACTCATAGAAACAGCAATGCCCTGACTCGTGCCCGGGTGTGTGCAGCACGTGCAACTCGCCGCCGCCGAACGAAATTTGGTCGTTGTCATCGTATTGGAAGTCTTCCCCGCCCAAGTAGCCCGCGCGCGAGCGATGAATGCCGAGCTTCGCGCCGGTGCGTTTCCTGAGCGCCAATGCTCCGCCGCAGTGATCGCTGTGAATGTGGGTCAAAAGAATTTTCTCGATTTTTTTGGCGCCCATCGCTTCGGCCTGTTCGATGATCCCGTCCATGTTCGAGTCCGCGCTCAGCGCCACATCGATAACCAAAACACGTTCTTTCCCCACGACATACTGGTTGGTCCCTTGCAGCGTCATAATGCCCGGATTGTTAGCGGTGAAATGACGAATGTGATTGGGCGTTGCCATAACGGGCTCCTCTGCGGCATGAACCAGAGACTGAAACGATTTGTTTACGCTAAAAAGAAACGCCAGCGTTCCTTTGCCAAAAATCGCCAGCGCTTCTCTCCGACTCAACAAGTTTCGATCCTAGTCAAATCAGTCCACCGCAAAAGGACGCAGAGTCCGCAAAACTTTATCAATGAGTTCTTTGCGTTGCTATGCGGTGGTAATCTTCTATTTCCCTGAAACTCAATCTTGCAGCAGTTGTCGCAGCACGTATTCGAGGATCCCTCCATGCCGATAGTAATCCAATTCCGCCGGCGTATCGATGCGGCAAATCGCCTGAAACTCTTTTGTCTTTCCGTCATCGCTTGTGGCCTTCACTGAAAGTTCTTTGCCGATCTTCAAGTTATCCGCGATGCCTGTGATGGTAAATTTCTCGTAGCCGGTAAGTCCCAGCGAATTCAGGTTTTCGCCCGGCTTGAACACCAACGGCAAGATTCCCATGCCGATCAAGTTGCTGCGGTGTATGCGTTCAAAACTTTCCGCGATCGCGGCTTTGATTCCAAGGAGGCGCGGGCCTTTGGCGGCCCAGTCCCGCGAGGAACCCGTTCCGTACTCCTTGCCCGCTATGACGATCAAGGGAACACCTTCTTTTTGATATTGCATCGCAGCGTCATAGATGGACGTCTGTTTTTTGTCCGGCAAGTGAACGGTCACGCCGCCTTCCGTTCCCGGCGCCAAAAAATTCTTTAACCGGACGTTTGCAAAAGTGCCGCGCATCATAACCTCATGGTTGCCGCGCCGCGCGCCGTACTGGTTGAAGTCCTTCGGCTGAACGCCCTGCTCGATCAAATAGCGAGCGGCCGGCCCGTTCTTTTCAATGGCGCCCGCCGGTGAAATGTGATCGGTTGTGATGGAATCGCCCAACACCGCCAGCACCCGCGCGCCGGTGATATCCTTTGGCTGCGTCGGCGTTTTAGTCATCCCTTCGAAATACGGCGCCTCGCGCACGTAGGTCGATTTGGGGTCCCAGGCGAAAAGTTCGCCCTCCGGCGTCGGCATTTTTTTCCACCGCTCGTCCCCCTCGAAGACTTCGCCGTACTCTTTTTTGAACATTTCGGATCGCACCGACTTTCCGATCTCGTTACGAACCTCTTCCGGCGTCGGCCAAATGTCTTTCAAATAAACAGGATTTCCCTTCTGATCATTGCCCAAAGGCTCTCTGGTAATGTCCATGTCCATTCGGCCCGCCAACGCGTAGGCGACGACAAGCGGCGGCGAGGCGAGATAGTTGGCGCGCACCTGTGGATGAATTCTCCCTTCGAAATTCCGGTTGCCGGAGAGAACCGCGCAGGCGACGAGATCGCCTTCCTGAATACCGGCGGCGATCGGCTCGGGCAGAGGTCCGGTGTTGCCGATGCAAGTCGTGCAGCCGTAGCCGACGAGATAGAAGCCGAGCTTTTCCAGGTGGGGCAAAAGCCCGCTCTCCTTTAAATACTCCGTCACGACCTTCGATCCCGGCGCCAGACTCGTCTTTACCCACGGCTTGGCCTTGAGCCCCTTTTCGCCGGCTTTCTTCGCCAGCAGCCCCGCTCCGATCAACACGGAAGGATTCGAAGTGTTCGTGCAGCTCGTGATGGCCGATATGACGACGGCGCCGTGTCCCAGAGTGGCTCGGTCGCCGTTCAATTGCACGGAGACGGTCTTCTCGGGTGTGCCGCTCTTCATCAGCGTTGGCAGGGCCTCTTGGAATGCGCTCTTTGCCTTCGTGAGCGGCACCCGGTCCTGTGGTCTTCTAGGTCCCGCTAGACTCGGCTCGACGGTCGCGAGATTCAGTTCCAACGTGTCGGTGAAGACCGGATCGGGAGATGCGTCGGTGCGGAACATCCCCTGCTCTTTCGCGTAGGCCTCCACAAGCTTGATCAGCTCAGGATCGCGGCCAGTCAGCCGCAAATATCTCAGGGTCTCATCATCCACGGGGAAAAATCCAATGGTGGCTCCATACTCAGGCGACATGTTGCCGATCGTTGCGCGGTCAGCGACGCTGAGTGCCGAAAGCCCCGAGCCGTAAAATTCGACGAACTTCTCCACCACGCCTTTTTTCCGCAGCATCTGCGTAACCGTGAGGACGAGGTCTGTGGAAGTAGCGCCCTCCGGGAGCCTACCGTGCAGCTTGAAGCCGATGACGTCGGGAATGAGCAGGATGATCGGTTGGCCCAGCAGCGCCGCTTCAGCCTCGATACCGCCCACACCCCAGCCGACCACACCCAAACCATTGATCATTGGGGTGTGCGAATCCATGCCCACAACCGTGTCCGGATAGGCGATTGTGCTGCCGTTCTGTTTAGCCCGGAATACGACTTGACCCAGGTATTCGAGATTCACCTGATGGCAGATGCCGGTGTCCGGCGGCACGACTGTAAAGTTGCTGAAGGCCTTTTGGCCCCAACGCAAGAAAGCGTAGCGTTCGACGTTGCGCTCGAATTCGATCTTGGAGTTGGCTTCGAACGCCAGCGAGGAGCCAAACTGATCCACCTGCACCGAGTGGTCGATGACGAGATCGCACGGAGCGAGGGGGTTGATCTTTTTCGGATCGCCGCCGAGCCGCTTCATCGCCTCGCGCATCACTGCGAGATCCACGATCGCCGGCACGCCGGTGAGATCCTGCGTCAGCACCCGCGCCGGCATGAAAGCGATTTCTCTTTCGAGTTTTACCTTGAGGTCACGGTTGGCGAGGGTTTCGATGTCCACCTTGCTTACGTGGTGGTTGTCTTCCAACCGGAGCAAGTTCTCGAGCAAGACCTTGAGCGACACCGGCAATTTCGAAACGTTCTTAAAGCCCGCTTTCTCCAATGTATCGAGTCGAAAAACGTCGTAGTTCTGATTACCGACTGTCAGAGCCTTCCGGGTGCCGAAACTATCCACGTACTTTTGTGCCATGGATTTCTCCTTTACATCGTTATCGGTGCGTTTGCTTTATTTTGTAGCTAGGGTGAAGAGATAAAGCAATAGTAAGCAGACCCCTCAACGTGCCATCGCAAGTTGCAGCAACAATCCCTCAACGATGGGCCGGTGCAACAGCTCATGCTAACCGGATGAGTCTAACCCTGGGTTGACAGTAGCTCGTAAAGTCATGACAATCAGTAGTGACGTGGTTTTAAGTTGCGCCGACGGACTCCTACTCGCATCGTGACAATCGTCATAGAAAAATATTCGGCAGAAAAATTGGAATCCGTATTGTCAGTCCTTGCCGACGCGTTTGTCACTAATCCCCTTCACATATCTGCCTTCGGGAGGAATCGCATCGACCAGAATCGGTTGTTTTTCCGCATCGGCCTGCGGCACATGTTCGTCGGACCAGCCTTCGTCGCGATGGAGGATAGCCTAGTTCGGGGTTATGTGCACTTTAGGGCGTCCCCCTTTTGTCTGCCATCCCCTGAGGAAATACCGACGGCCGTAGCAACGTTGCTGAATCCTCTCGGGGAGGCAATTCCACGCTTCATCCAGTGGTTCACCAAATGGTGTCATCTGGATCCCGACGAACCCCATGTGCATTTGGGTCCCATCGGCGTCTCCCCTGAGGCTCAGGGAAAGGGAATCGGCACAGCGCTCATGAATCGCTACATTGAACACCTCGAGGGACAACGCGCTGCGGGTTACCTAGAAACCGACAGACCGGAGAACGTCGATTTCTACAAAAGGTTTGGGTTTGTGGTTCAACGCGAAGAAGAAGTCATCGGCACGCCGACTTGGTATATGTGGCGGTCCCCGACGGCATAGCGAAATTACGCGTCTTCACTTGATCCGCTTTTCCCTTCTCCTACCGTGAGTTCGCCGGCCTGTTCCTAGAAAACTAGCTCGAATAACTTTTTGGCTCGCTTGACTAAAACCTAGTGTCGGAAATTGCAGGCAGTCATAGCGTGTGGAAAACCCTACAGCTGTCTCAAAATATACACACAATTGGTGTAACAATAGAGCGCTACCAAACGTGAGTTTTGAAATTAAATGCTGGAAGTTCCGCGGCAGGATACGGTGTTTACGCCAGCGAGTCACCGGCTTGGTGTGATTTTTGCGCACCGCCCGACGGCTATTGAATGAAACAATATTAAATTCGTCCAATTTGATAATCATGGCAGGAAAGGAGGTGATATAAGATGAATGTCAAGAAAAAAATCGGTATCGCGCTGTTGGCTTTGACGTTGGCTCCAGCCTACGTGGCGGCTCAGGAAATGGAACTGAACGCAACCGTCGTCAGCAAGGAAGAGAAGCAGATCAAGGTCAAGACTAAGGACGGTGAAAAGACCCTTTTGGTCGGCACCAAGACCAAGGGCCTTGAAAACGCAAAAGAAGGTTCCAAGGTATCCATCAAGTACACCGAGAAGGATGGCCAGTTAAGAGCCAGCGAAATCAATCCGCGCTAATCATAGTCGTAAGTTTGATTGACCAAAAAAAGCGGGGCGTCCTACGCCCCGCTTTTTTATTGTGCCAGGATATCTTTCCACCTTCAGGAGGAGCGATCGCTGCTTGCGATTTATCTCACGTCCAAAAGTTATGGCATCTCAAAGTCCGGACAAAAGCCGAGGTCAATCGAAAAGTTCGTCGAAACTGTTGCCTTCTCGCAAACTTGGCACCAGGTCCCACTTGCGCAACTGGATCAACAGGCCTTTGCGCTGTCGGGCGATTGTCTCGGCTGACCTTTACGCGCGCACTTGCTGGAACCTCCGATTGTATAGTAAAAGCATGTCGCATTGCCCTTGATTGTCGACGAACATTCGCTCGTTGAAGTTTGCGATCGTCTCAAGGAGGAAGCAAAATATGCGCGCCGCCGGCGAGGATTCGCAATTGAACGCGCAGCCCCCTACGCTGCGAGAATACAATGCGGCAATCGACTTGATCGAGCGGAACCTCGAGGTTCGACCACAAAAAATCGCGTACATCGACGATTTTGGTAGTTACACGTATGCTGACCTGGCCGAACGCGTCAATCGCTGCGGCAACGTGTTCGCGGCTCTTGGCTTGGCCCAAGAGATGCGCATTTTGCTCTGTCTAACCGACACGATAGACTTCCCATCCGCGTTCCTCGGCGCGATTAAGGCGGGCCTCGTGCCCGTCGCGGTCAATACACTCCTCACCAGCAATGATTACGATTTCATGCTGCGCGACAGCCGCGCCCAGGCATTAGTGGTTTCCGAGTCGCTGTTACCCGCGTTCCAGCCGCTACTCGATAGCGAGCCATTCCTGAAGCACGTCCTCGTGTCAGGCACAACATCTTCAAGTTACCGGCGGCTTGGGGATTTGATGGCGCGAGCGAAAACCGATTTCGCCGCGGCGCCCACGCGTGCTGACGACCCTTGTTTTTGGCTTTACTCTTCCGGATCCACCGGCACACCCAAAGGCACCGTGCACATACAAACAAGCCCGCTACAAACCGCCGCGCTTTACGCGCAACCGATTCTCGGCATCCAGGAAATGGACGTCGTATTCTCGGCCGCCAAATTGTTTTTCGCTTACGGGCTCGGCAACGCGCTTAGCTTTCCTCTCTCCGTCGGCGCTACGACGGTTCTGCTCGGCGAGCGGCCAACGCCGACTGCGGTTTGCCGCATATTGCGACAATACCAGCCGACGATCTTTTACGGTGTGCCCACGCTTTATAGCGCGCTCTTAGCCAGTTCCGAGCTGCCAAAACGGGAGGAGCTCCGGCTTCGCTGTTGCGTATCCGCCGGCGAGGCGTTGCCCCCAGACGTCGGTCGCCGCTGGCTTGAACGGGTGGGGGTGGACATCCTCGACGGCCTCGGCTCCACGGAGATGTTGCATATCTTCTTGTCCAATCGCCGTGGCGAAGTGCGTTACGGCACTTCCGGAAAGCCCGTTCCCGGCTATGACATCCGTTTGGTCGATGAAGAAGGCAGACCCGTCGCTAAGGGAGAAATAGGCGAGCTACAGGTCGCCGGCCCCACCAGCGCCGCGTTTTATTGGAATAACCGTGCGAAAAGTTGCAATACCTTCCTCGGCCCCTGGACCAGGAGCGGCGACAAATACATCGAGAGCGAAGACGGATATTTCACTTACTGCGGCCGGGCCGATGACATGCTTAAGGTCAGCGGCATCTGGGTCTCGCCGTTCGAAGTCGAGGCTGCTCTCGCGTCGCATGCCGCCGTGCTGGAGACCGCCGTCGTCGGTCACGCCGACGAAAATGGTCTCATCAAACCCAAGGCCTTCGTTGTGTTGCGACCCGATGCAGTCGAGACTCCCGAACTCGCCGCCGCTCTGCAACAACACGTCAAGGATCGTTTAGCGCCGTACAAATACCCACGCTGGATCGACTTCGTAGCGGAGCTGCCAAAAACTGCCACAGGTAAAATCCAGCGCTTCAAGCTGCGCCAAAAAGGAAAGGATGAAGGATGAGGGTGGGAGGATAAGAGAAGCGCCGAAGAGACTTCTTCGGGTGTCTGTCTTATCGTTAATTACCCCAGTCTTTGTTACTCTCAAACGTCTTCAGCGAACTAACGCCAGCGGAACGGTTACGGAGAAAATTATGAACTCCAAATACCACCTGAACCGTAGACAATTCCTCCTGCGAACTGGGCTGCTCACGGCGGGCGCTTTGCTGCCACCGCGCTTTGCGTGGGCGCAGGCACAGAAAATCCGCGTCGGTCTGATGCTTCCTTACACCGGAACCTACGCGCAACTCGGCGTCGCCATCACCAACGGCTTCAAACTCGCGGTGAACGAGCGCGGCGGTAAACTGGCCGGCCGTGACTTGGAATATTTCACCGTCGACGATGAATCCGAACCGTCCAAAGCGCCCGAGAATACCAATAAGCTGGTGCACCGCGACAAGGTCGACGTGCTGGTTGGAACCGTGCACAGCGGCGTGCAAATGGGCATGGTCAAAATTGCTAAAGAAGCCGGCACGCTGCTGATCATTCCGAATGCGGGCCTCGACGCCGCCACCGGGGCGCTGTGCGCGCCGAATATTTTTCGCACCTCGTTCTCGAACTGGCAGCCTTCCTATCCGATGGGTAAAGTGCTCGCCGACCGCGGCATCAGGAATGTGGTGTCGCTCGCCTGGAAATATGGCGCCGGTGAAGAAGCGGTTGCCGGATTTACCGAAGGGTTCATCAAGGCCGGGGGAAAGTCAGTCAGAGGACTGTGGATTCCTTTTCCTAACGTCGAGTTCCAGGCGCTGCTCACCGAGATCGCTTCCATCAAGCCTGATGCGGTATTCGTGTTCTTCGCCGGTGGAGGGGCAGTAAAGTTTATCAAGGATTACGCCGCCGCCGGGCTCAAAAACAAGATCCCGTTATTCGGCTCGGGCTTTCTCACCGACGGAGTGCTCGATGCCGCTGAAGAAGCAGCACAGGGACTCGAAACCACACTCCACTACGGCGACGGATTGAACACAAAACGCGACCGTGAGTTCCGCAGCGCCTATTACAAGGCTCATACTTTCGATCCCGACGTTTATGCAGTGCAAGGCTACGACGCAGGCTTGCTTTTAGCCGCGGGCCTCAACGCTGTGAAAGGGGACATCAGCAAGAAGAAGGAAATAATTGCGGCCATGGAAAGCGCCAAGATCGACAGCCCGCGCGGCGCATGGACAATGTCCAAGGCCCATAATCCGATCCAGGATATTTATCTGCGCAAAGTAGTCGGCCGTGAGAACAAGGTAATGGGAGTAGCGCACAAGGGGCTTGCCGACCCCGCGCGCGGATGCAAGATGTAACGTTATAAGTTCACTTTGCTGCGAACGCCTTGAACCTTGAACCTGGAACTTTGAACTTTCTTGTTCGTTCAACGTTCCAAGGGATCAAGGTTCAACGACGAACAATGTTCTACCTCATCCAGCTTTTAAACGGCGTCCAGTATGGCTTGCTGTTGTTTTTGTTGGCAAGCGGGTTGACCCTCATCTTCGGCATCATGGGCGTGATGAATCTCGCCCATGGCAGCTTCTACATGATCGGCGCCTACCTCGCTTACTGGCTCATCAAGATTACGGGAAGCCTGTGGCTAACCATTCCTCTCGGGTTGTCAATTGCTCTTATCATCGGCTTAGCGCTGGAACAAACATTTTTCAGCCGGTTATACAAGCGCGATCATCTGTATCAGGTGCTGCTCACGTTTGGTCTTATTCTGATCTTAGAGGAGCTGCGGAGTGTCTTGTTCGGCGACGACGTCCATGGAGTAGCGGTACCAGCGCTGCTCGATTTTTCAATTCCTCTTACGGACACGTTGTCCTATCCGGTTTACCGACTATTTCTCACGGGTGTCTGTCTCGTGGTCGCGGCTGCGATGGTTCTCGTCATTCGCAGGACGCGGCTTGGCATGATGATTCGCGCAGGCAGCAGCAACCGAGAAATGGCTGCCTCTCTGGGAGTCAATATCCCCCTACTATTCGCGCTGGTGTTCGCTTTCGGTACCGCGCTTGCCGCCTTTGCTGGCATGATTGCCGCACCGATATCGTCGGTGTTTCCGGGAATGGGGAATCAAATCCTGATTATTTGCTTTGTGGTCGTGGTCATCGGTGGTATCGGCTCGATTTACGGTGCGATGATCGCCTCGTTAGCAATCGGACTCGCCGACACAGTTGGCAAGGTGCTCGCTCCGGAGCTCTCCGGCATCGCCATCTACCTACTGATGGCGGTTATCCTCTTGTGGCGTCCTCAAGGCCTCACAAACAAGGCGTAAAGAATCTGTGCCGAATATCAGTCTATCCCGCGCCGCGCTTATATCAGGCGCTTTGCTACTGGCCGTCTTCCCGCTAACCGGCGCAACATTTTACATCCAACTTGGCGCCAAAATCATGATTATGGCTATCTTCGCGTTGAGCCTCGATTTGCTCGTCGGCCATACCGGCCTCGTGAGCCTAGGTCACGCCGCCTACTTCGGCCTCGCCGCCTACGTGCTGGCATTGATCTCGCCGAAATATGAGGCGGCGAGTCTGTGGCTTACGTTGCCCACGGCGATGGTCGCCGCCGCGACCGCCGCTTTGATTATCGGCTTTCTGGTCGTGCGCACGGCGGGGGTTTATTTCATCATGGTGACACTCGCGTTCGCCCAAATGCTCTATGCGGTCTTCCATGACACGAAGTTGGGCGGCGGCTCGGATGGCATCTACATCTATATCAGACCCGATGCCACCATCGCCGGCATCAAGCCTGTGGACCTCGAAAATCCGGTGCAGTTCTATTATTTCGTCCTCGCTGTCATGATCGCTGTGTACTATCTACTAAGCAAAGTTCTGCATGCGCCGTTTGGCCGCGCCCTGGCGGGCATCAAGATCAACGAGAACCGCATGCGTTCCCTCGGCTATCCGGTCTTCACCTACAAGCTCGCTGCGTTCGTTTTCGCCGGTGCACTGGCGGGAATAGCCGGATATCTCGCCGCCAGTCAATTCGGCTTCGTCAATCCGGAAATACTCGCCTGGCACCATTCAGGCACCGCGCTGATGATGGTGATTCTTGGCGGCATGGGTAGGTTGCACGGCCCGCTCATCGGTGCCTTCGCCTACGTCCTGCTCCAGGAATTTTTTTCCGCTGCGTCGGTATTCGGCGCTTACGCCAAACACTGGCAGCTCGCGATGGGAAGCTTAATCGTACTCATCGTCCTTATTTTACCCCACGGATTGGCCGATCTGTTCGACCGAGCCCATTTGAATGAACGCGGGGATGTGAATCCCGCCGACGGGGAACCAAAATGACCGCCACGGAGCCCATTCTACGTGTGCATAGATTATCTAAGCATTTCGGTGGCCTCATGGCTGTAGATAATGTCTCGCTTGAGGTCAGCGTGGGTGCACTGCAAGCGATCATCGGGCCGAACGGTGCGGGAAAAACCACCCTCATCAACCTGCTATCGGGCGATTTGGCCGTCGATAGGGGCAGCGTTTTGTTTCGTGGCGCGGAGATCGGGCAACTTCCACCGGAGCGGCGCGCGCGTTTGGGTATCGGGCGCAGCTATCAAAAAATTAACATCTTTTCTGCGTTTACCGCGCTCGAAAACTGCCGCATCGCTGCTCAGTCGCGGGAACCCCACGCTTTCAACTGGTTCCGCGACGCCATGCGCTACGATCCAATAGTGGAAACCGCGCGTAACGCGCTTTCGTCCGTGGGGTTGGCCCACCGTGCCCATGCCGTGGCGGCTACGCTGAGCCATGGCGAACAGCGCCAACTGGAAATTGCGATGTCGCTCGCCACCGGTCCGCGGCTGCTGCTGCTTGACGAGCCCCTAGCCGGCATGGGCACGGAAGAATCGTCGCATATGATCGCTTTAATCGGCCGGCTCGCGGAAAATCACGCTATCCTGCTGGTGGAACACGACATGGATGCGGTATTTCGCTTGGCCAAAGTGCTTACCGTTATGGTGAACGGTAAAGTTCTCGCCTCGGGCGCGCCCGAAGCTATCCGTGCCAATCGCGAAGTTCAGAGCGCTTACCTCGGCAGCGTTGATGGATCGCTATGACAGAAACTCCGATCATTGACGCGCGCGGACTCCATACCTTTTACGGCGCTAGCCATATTCTTCATCATGTCGATTTTTCCGTGTGCGCCGGCGAGGCCGTGGGCTTGATGGGACGCAATGGGATGGGCAAGACCACGCTTATTCGCACGTTGACCGGTCACATCGCGCCGCGTCACGGTGAGGTCATCATCAATGGACGCGTGATGACAGGCGCGGCTCCACACCTGATTGCACGCCAGGGGATTGCTTATGTTCCGGAAGGACGAGGCATATTTCCCAACCTTACAGTGCGGGAAAATCTGGTCATGGCCGCGCGCGCCCGGGCCAATAGCCGCCGCGACTGGACCTATGAGCGCGTGCTCGAGACTTTTCCGCGGCTGCGAGACCGGCTGTTGCTCGGTGGACAGCAGCTCTCCGGCGGCGAGCAGCAGATGCTTTCCATAGGGCGCGCGCTGATGACCAACCCAACGCTGCTCATACTCGACGAAGCCACCGAGGGACTGGCGCCGCTAATTGCGCGGGAAATCTGGCGCATCATTGATCGGGTGCGCGAGACCGGCATCGCTGCGGTTGTCGTTGATAAAAACTTCGGCGCCGTCTCGGCGATCACCGATCGTAACGTCATCCTTGTCAAGGGCCGCGTCGTTTTCGAGGGGACCGGCAGCGCACTGCGCGGCCAGCCGGACCTTTTGCATCGTCATCTCGGAATTTAGATTTGTTCAAACTTCAAGGCGGCGCTTCGCCCATCCTGAGCTTCGAAGGATCTTTCCACCGGGAAACAAGATCCTTCACTTCGTTCAGGACAAGCCTTGAACGTTTGAACTCTTATTTCATACCCTATCGCCGAGCCAGCAAATAGCGCTTTTCGTTTCTTTGAACACCACGACTTTCAAACCCAGAGCGCAAAGATATGCTCCCAATACGTATAGAGGATCGAATTTCTCAGCTTCCGGAGAAGACACCAGCGCAATTTTGTGCTTATGGGGCCATCGGTTGACTTCGACAGCGTCGACAATCGTATGAATATCGTGAGGTTCGATTCTTAGCAGCGCGTCTTCTAAGTCGATCAAAACCATGCACTCCGGAAGCTTTTCAGCCGCCTCCGCTGCTTTGTGAAAGATCTGTTTGAATCCACCTTTATCTATAAGTCCCCGGATAATCACAATAAGATGATTTCCGCTACTCTTGAGTTGTAACAACTTGATATGAAGATCCATAAGCTCCTCGAATCCCATAGGTAAGACTCCGAGGAGCTTTTGTCTTGACATTCGACGACAGTCGATTGACAGCTCACGGGTGGGAATTTAGTCGGAGAACCGAAATGCTAGGAATAAATCGTTCAAAGTTCAAGGCGGGCGTTTCGCCCGTCCTGAGCTGCGAAGGATCTTTCGACCGGGCAGCGAGATCCTTCACTTCGTTCAGGACAAGCTTCGGACCTGGAACCTTGAACCTGGAACTCTGGTATGGATGGTTACGGGTGAACGCTCTCCAAAAACCAGTCGGTGGGAATCTCGTGACCGGCGCCCTTTTTCTTCGCTTCGGCGTAGACTGCTGCGCCGACAGCGGCAAATTGCAGTCCGATTCCAAGATTGTTCAGAAAGCAAGTCGTCTCTTCCGCCGTCTGCCGACCCGGGACTTTTCCCGCAACCAACTCGCGCAGCTCCGGAGCAGCCAGCCAGAACGGATGTTCGACCAGGGAATCGGTAGCTTTTCCTGGGCCTCTTTTAATTATATCGATGGCGTCGTGGGCCGGTATCCCGTCGTCTCCGTAACCGGCGACATAATTTTCCGGCGCATGTTTGTGAGAGTGAATGATCAACCTGTCCACTTTGCGAATAATCTCATCGCCCAGTTCAGGAACCCTAACACAAGTGAGGTGAATGCCGGGCCTGACCCATTCGGCGCTCGCCACTCGCGTCAGACAGTTCGTTGTGGTGGCGATAATGTCGGCGTCTTTTACCGCCTCTTCGGGATTCTCAACGGCGCGCACCTCCGCACTCACCTTTTGCTGCATTTCTTTAGCGAAGGCTTCGCGATTGCTCCTGGTCGGGCTGTACACTTTGACAGTTTTGAGGTTGCGCACAGCACACATGGCCGGAAGCTGGCTTCCCGCCTGCCAGCCCGAGCCGAAAAGGGCTAGCGTAGCGGCATCTTCGCGAGCCAGATACCGAGCCGCGATGGCGCTGCTCGAAGCTACACGCATTCGTTGCACCACGCCGTCAGGAAAGATGGCGAGCGGTTCGCCGTTCTCGGTCGAGAACAACATCACCAGTCCGACATATTTATCTCCCGGAGCAGCGGGAATCTTGGTCTTTAACACCCGCCCCTTTTCTTGACGCCACCGGATAATATCCGAATTGATCCGCATGGCCACGATGGGCGGATCGACGAGCCCGGCCTCCATCGACTTGAACGCATAAACGCCGGACTCCGTGACAGACGGCAAAACCAAATCTGTGCGCGGGCGATTGATCGCCGTACCTTTCTCCCAGCTTTTGTAGGCTCTTTCTAGAGCGTCGATGCAACTGTGAATGGATAAAAACGATTCGATGTCTTCGTTGCTGAGTATTAGCATGGTGCTGGCATATCAACGCCCAAGACGAAGGTCAAGGAAGCTACGCGGTGAATCCTGAATTTTGCCTACTCTCATCGAAGCTCTGCGGATCGGTAAACGCGGGCTTGGAAAAAATTCGATGCTCTGTCTTTTCTCATTCGCGATCGAAATTGTTTTTCTCTTGACGGCAACGTTAAACATCGATTAGCTTCGATTCAAAAAGGAGATCGATAAATGTCGCTTCATGTAAAAAGACAAGACGTACCGGAACGCAGAGGAGTCCGAACCGGCGCCGAGGGACAAGGTTCAATGGTGTCACAAAAAGCCTACGGCAACGAATGCAGTCTCATGATTGCGTCGAGGGCTCCAGGTTATCATACCACTCCCCATGTTCACGTATCCGAACAAATCAATTACGTGGAGGAGGGAGAAATCTGGTTCTTCGTAGAGGACAAAGGATTTCATTGCAAGAAAGGG
>Ga0126377_10000326_pt1 | contig 28247 bp, 22 predicted proteins | sample PanSoiMetPlot_22_FD_92647 | JGI IMG/M metagenome (GOLD analysis project Ga0126377, IMG submission 92647) | Tropical forest soil microbial communities from Panama - MetaG Plot_22 | ecosystem: Environmental > Terrestrial > Soil > Tropical forest > Bulk soil | place: Panama | collected 2016-02-17 | reverse complement strand
TGCAGACCTTCGTCCAGCCGACCACGCCGCCCCGCATCCCGCAGGACACCGTCATCACCAACGTCATCGCCACCCTGCATGGCTCGACCAACCCGGAGCGGGTCTACGTGGTGTCGGGCCACATCGACTCGCGCGCCACCGACGTGCTCGACTTCGAGTCGGAGCAGCCGGCGGCCGACGACGACGCGTCCGGCGTGGCGGTGGTCATGGAGGCCGCCCGCGTCATGTCGACCCACCAGCCCGAGGCGACCATCGTGTTCACCGTGGTGGCCGGCGAGGAGCAGGGCCTGTTCGGCTCCGCGTTCCAGGCGGCGGCATACAAGGCGGCCGGCACCGACATCCAGGGCATGTTCTCGTTCGACATCGTCGGCAACAGCGTGCAGGACGACGGCTCTCGCCACCCGCACACGCTGCGCCTGTTCACGGAGGGCGTGCCCACCACGGAGACGGCCAACGAGGCGGCGATCCGGCGCGCGGTCGGCGGCGAGGTGGACGGCGTCTCGCGCCAGCTCGGCCGCTTCGTCGTGTCGGTGGCCGACAACGACGAGACCGACATGGACATCTGGATGATCTATCGTCGCGACCGCTATCTGCGCGGGACCGATAACCTGTCCTACCTGAACCAGGGCTATCCGGGGGCGCGCGTCACCGAGCCCAACGAGATCTTCGAGCACGAGCACCAGAACACGCGCGTCGAGAACGGCGTGCAGTTCGGCGATCTGCTCGAGTTCGTCGACTTCTCGTACGTCCAGCGCGTGGCCAAGGTGAACGTGGCGACCGTCTATTCACTGGCCAACGGGCCCGGCACGCCCAAGGGTGTGTTGATCCTGACCCAGGTGCTCACCAACGCGAGCGACCTGGTGTGGACGCGAGGCACCGAGCCCGATCTGGCCGGCTACGAGCTGGTGTGGCGCGAGACGAGCGATCCCGACTGGACCCACGTGATCCCGGTCGGCGATGTGACCAGCGCGACGATCCCGCACTTCACCAAGGACAACGTCTTCATCGGGGTGAGGGCGGTCGATCAGGCCGGTCACCACAGCCCGGTGGCGTTCCCGCAGCCTCAGTTCTGACGTCGGCAGGCGCGCACCGCCCGGCCGGACCATGGTCGTCCCGGTCGTGCGGCGGCGCGGCGCTCAGCCGCGCGCCAGCAGCGCCGAGTCACTTCGCTCGAAGTCGAAGGAGCCAGCGCCGCCGGCGCCGATCCAGTCGACGCCGTGCGCGGCCATGCGGCGCGCCGCGGCCGCCGCGCGCGGCCCGCGCCCGCTGTCGAGGCACCACTGCGCATGCGCGGCCATGAGCGCGAGCTCGAGGCTGCGGCCCAGGGTCATGGCGAAGCGGCGCGCGCCGGCCTCCACCTCCGCGCCGTCGCCCAGCCGCCGGCCCAGCCACTCGGCCGCGCGATCGACCGCGCCGGTCGCGCTGCGGGCGCACGCGACCAGCCGCTCGTCGCGCACCTGGCCGGCCGCGCGCCGCACCTCGCCGTCGAGCGCCTCGAACGCGCCCGCGCCGGCCAGCGCGCGCAGCGTGTCCAGCGACAGCACGTTGGTCGTGCCCTCCCAGATCGGCAGCACCTGCGCGTCGGCCAGCATGCGCGGCAGGCCGGTGTCCTCGACGTAGCCGGCCCCGCCGAAGCACTCGAGCGACTCGGACGCGACCGCGACCGCCTGCTTGGCGGTGGTGAGCTTGGCGATCGGGGTCAGCGCGCGGAACAGGAGCTCGTCGCCGGCGCCCGCTCCGCCGCCCTCGATGCGCCCGAGCAGCTCGGCCGCGCGGAAGGCGAGGTGGAAGGCGCCCTCCGCCTCGGCGGCCATCGCGGCCAGGGTGTCGGCGTGGAGCGGCTTGTCGGCCAGCGGGGCGCCGAACGCGCGCCGGCGGCCGGCGTAGTCGCGCGCCAGCGCCACCGCGCGCCGCAGCCCCCAGATCGCGCCCATCGCGTTCCACGTGCGGGTCACGTTGAGCATCGGCGCGATGTGGCGCACGCCGCTGTCGAGCCCGCGCACCGGCGTGGCCGGCGTGCCGTCCAGGGTGAGCTCCGCGGTCGGCACCTTGCGCGTGCCGAGCTTGTCCTTGAGCCGGTTGATCTGGATGTTGCGCAGGCGCCCCGACTCGTCGCGCAGCTCGACGAAGAACAGCGCCAGCCCCTTGCCGCCCGGGCCGTTGCCCTCGGGCCGGGCCAGGGTGAGGGCCATCTGCGAGGTGGTGGCCGAGGTGAACCACTTGGTGCCGAAGAGACGCCACCCGCCGCCCTCCTGGCGGGCGACGGTCTCGCTCTGGCCGACGTCGGATCCGCCGGTGCGCTCGGTCATCCACTGCCCCGAGGTCCAGGCTCGCTGCGGGTCGCGCGAGGTCAGGCGCGGCACCGCGCGATCGATGAGCTCGCGGTTGCCAGAGTCGAGGAGCGTGCGGGCCGCGCCGTCGGTCATGGCCAGCGGACACGAGTAGACGTCGAGCGACGCCTGCACCAGGTAGTTCATGGCGAACTGGTGCACGCGCGACAGGTCGCCGAGCGGCCGCTCGTAGGCCAGCGCCACCAGCCCGCGCTCGCTCGACAGGACGTGCGCCCGCCGCCACAGCGGAGACACCTCGATCGAGTCGACGCGCTGCCCCCACGCGTCCCACTGGGTGTGGACGGGCTGGTTGAGCCGGTCCTCCAGCATCGCGCGGTGGAGCTCGCCACCCCCGAGCTCGCCCAGCTCGCGGTACTCGTCCTCGCGCGCCGCCAGCGCCTCCGGCGGCAGGACGCGGGCGAGGTACTCGCGGAGGAGCGCGTCCTCGTCGTACTGGTTGCCGAGCCGCGGCGGGTCCTGAAAGAACGCCATCGGTCGGCGAGACTACCCCGGGCCCTCTCCATGGTAAACCAGCAGACTGGGTCCCCGATGGAGCCCCCGGTCACGCGCGCACCATTGAACGCGGTCACTCTGTGGGGCGTGGCCGGCTTCTGCCTGCTCCTCCTGCAGGCGGTCCATCGACTGGCGGTCCGCGCGTACGAGCCGATCGCGCACCACGCGCTCACCCGGCCGTGGCACTGGGCGCTGCTGGCGGCGTCGATCCTGGTGCTCGGCTACAGCGAGGGCTACCGGGCATTTCAGCTGCGGGCGGCGCCGCGCATCGTCGCGCGCGCCATCCACCTGGCCGGCCACCCGCGCCCGCTCCACGTGGTGCTGGCGCCCCTCTACTGCACGGGCCTGTTTCACGCGACACGCCGGCGCCTGATCGCCAGCTGGCTGCTCTACGGCATGCTGGTCGTCCTCATCGTGTCGGTGCGCCAGCTGGCCCAGCCCTGGCGCGGGATCGTCGACGCCGGCGTGGTCGTCGGCCTCGGCTGGGGCACCCTGGCCATCATCATTATCTATGTGCGGGCCGTGGCGGGCCGCCCGCCCCAGGTGTCGCCCGAGCTCCCCGGTGACGACGGCGCCGCGCAGCGCTAGATCAGGCCGCGAGCTCGGCGCGAAGCTCCTCGAGCAGGCGCGGCGCCGCGCGCGCCACGCGCTCGGCGACCGCCGGCATCTCGCGCATCACGATCGCGGCGCCCGCGGGGCTGAGCGCGAGCAGCGGCCTGCGAGCCAGGATGCGCTCGACCCGCTCCGCCACCCGCGCCGGATCGCGGTACTCGACGGGCAGTCCGTGAGCGGCCAGCCGCGCGCACAGCTGCCGCCAGCGCGCGGGGCCGTCCGGCGCGCTCCAGCGCAGCGCGCCCTCGACGCCGGCCTCGCCTCCCGCCGCGAGCGCGTCGCGATAGGCCGCGGCCGCGCCGCCTTCGTCGAGCAGCTCGCCGTCCAGGCACAGCTCGAAGCCCACGTGCGCCACGCCGCGCGCCGGCCCGCGCGCCACCCCGCGCGCGATCAGCCGCCGCGAGATGTCCGCCACCGCGCGCGCGAACGGCTCGAGGCGGTGAAACACCCTGTCGGTGGCGTGGTGGCAGGCGACCCCGGCCGCGGCCTCGTCGTGCAGCGCCGCCTCCAGCCGCATCCCGCACATGCTGGCGAAGTCGGGCAGCATGGCGCCGAGCGCGAAGGCCGGCTCGCCGCTCCGCCACGATGCGACCAGCGCGTGTCCGAAGAAGTTCACGGTCTGGACTATGATGACCCGAGGGCTGCGCCATGGCGATCGTCGGCATCGATGTCGGTACCCAGAGCCTCAAGGCGGTCGTCACCGGCGACGACCTGACCGTGCTCGGCGAGGCGGCGACCGCCTACGGCGTGGACCACCCGCGCCCGGGCTGGGCCCAGCAGGACCCGATCGCGTGGGAGGAGGCGCTGGCGCCCGCGATCGCCGACGCGCTGGCCCGCGCGCAGGTGGCGCCCGCCCAGGTCGCCGCGCTCGGCGTGGCCGGCCAGCTCGACGGCTGCGTGGCGGTCGGCGCCGACGGCCAGCCGCTCGGTCCGTGCCTCATCTGGATGGACCGGCGCGCCGGGCGCGAGCTGCCCGAGCTGCCGCCCGACTTCCGCGAGCGCACCGGCACCACCGCCGACCCCGGCCACATGGCGGCCAAGATCGCCTGGCTGCGCCGCCACGCGCAGGGCCTGGCCGGCGCGCGCTTCCACCAGCCGGTCTCGTACCTGGTCGAGCGCCTGTCGGGCGAGTTCGTGATGGACCACGGCCTGGCGTCGACCACGATGCTCTACGGCCTCGAGCGCCGCGACTTCGAGGCCGACCTCCTGGCCCGCTTCGCCATCGACCGCGCCGAGCTGCCGCGTCTGGCCGACGCCGCCCAGGTGGCCGGCCCGCTCACCGACGGCGGCGCGGCGCTGTGCGGCCTGCCCGCGGGCATCCCGGTCGCGGTCGGCACCGGCGACGACTTCGCCACGCCGCTCGGCGCCGGCGTGGCCGCGCCCGGCGTGATCGCCTGCGTGCTGGGCACGGCCGAGGTGGTGGGCGGCCTGAGCCAGCGCGCGGTCATCGATCCCGCGGGCCTGGTCGAGACCCACGCCTACGCCGCGCCCGGCTACTTCGTCGAGAACCCGGGCTGGCTGTCGGGCGGCGCGGTGGCGTGGCTGCGCGCGGTCATCGGCGCGTGCGACGACGAGGAGCTCGACCGCTGGGCCGAAGGCGCCCCGCCCGGCGCCGGCGGCGTGACGTTTCTGCCCGCGCTGTCGGGCGCGATGGCGCCGGAGTGGGTGGCGTCGGCGCGCGGCTGCTTCTACGGCATGAGCCCCGGGCACGGGCGCGGCCACCTGGCGCGCGCGCTGCTCGAGGGCTGCGCCTTCGCCATGCGCGACGTGGTCGACCGCCTCGTCCTGCTCGGCGTCCCGGCCGGCGCGATCCTCCTGGCCGGCGGCGGCGCGCGCAGCCGCATCTGGAGCCAGATCCGCGCCGATCTGCTCGGCCGCCCCATCCAGGTGTCGCGCGTGGTGGACGCGTGCCCGCTGGGCGCGGCGATGCTCGCCGCGGTGGCGGCCGGGCTGGCGCCCGACCCGGCCGCGGCGGCGGCGCGCGCGGTGGTCGAGCGCGACGAGGTGGAGCCCGACCCGCGCGCGCGCGGCGCGTACGAGGACGCCTACGGCCGCTACCGCGCCCTGTTCGAGTCGCTGCGCCCGATGTTCACTCGGGACACGGATCGCTGATGAGCGGGCCCTCGACGGTGAACGTGACCGAGCGCAGGAGCTGGACGTGCTCGAGCAGCGCGCCGTCGATCTCTCCGGTGCGCGAGCCGAACGGGTAGGCGTAGGCCACCGGGTCGAAGCCGTCGGCGCGCAGGAGGTCGATCGACGGCAGCGCCTCGTCGTTCATGTAGGCGTCGAGCCCGTTCTCTTCGACGTACTCGGGCGCGACCAGGTGGCGGAGGCTGTGGGCCTCGATCGCGTGGCCGTCGCCGGCCAGCGCGCGCAGCTCGTCGCGCCTGGCGCCCGACAGCCGGTCGTAGCGGGTGACGAAGAAGGTCACGCGCGCGCCGTAGCGGTCGAGCAGTCCGCGCATGGCGAACCACTCGTCGACGTGAGCGTCGTCGAAGCTGAGCGACAGCGCGGCGCGCGGCGGACCGCCGGCCGCCAGGTCGTCGTACGTGACGAAGTCCATGCCGAGGTCGGCGGCCGCGGCCAGCACCGCCTCGATGCGATCGAGCGACACGGTGTCGCCCGGGTTTTGGCCCGGCTTGTGACCATAGAGCGACAGCACCTCGCCGCGATCCGCGGCCCGCTCGAGCCCGCCGCGGATGCTGTCGATGTCGTTGCCGGCCGAGTCGTCGATCCCGGCGGCGCACAGGACGTGCCGATCGTCCCACGCGAAGTACAGCTCGTCGATGTCCGCCAGCGACGTGCGGCACGACGCGAGGGCCGGCACCAGCGCCAGAGGCAGGGCCAGGCAGGGAAGAGCGGCACGCCGCACATCCTGTTCGTAGCGCGTCTGGCCGCGCCGCTCCACCGGCGGCAGGAAACTTCGCCGCGCGTGGGTCCGCGATACAGTCTGTCCGGTCATGGCGGCCTCGCGCGTCTGTATCCACGTGCTGCTTTGCGCGAGCGCGCCGATGGTCGCGCAGGCCCAGCCTGCCGGCGGCGCGGGGCGCGGCGAGCCCGCCCCGGCGGCCGTTCCGGCGGTCGCCCCGGCCGTTCCGGCGGTCGCCCCGGCCGTCGTCCCGGCCATCGCTCCGGCCGTCGCCCCGGCCGTCGTCCCGGCCATCGAGCGCCCGCTCACACTCGCGCCGGGGGCGTGCGAGGCCGCGCTCGTCGTCGAGTCGAACGAGAGCCCGCGCAAGCGCTTCGAGCCGCTGTCCCTGGCCCCCGACCTCCACTGCGGCATCACGCCGCGCTTCACCCTCGGCGTCACCCACAGCGCGCGCTCTCTGTCGCGGGTCGACTCCGGCGACGGCCTCTGCCTGCGGGGAGACGACACCGGCTGCGCGCACCTCTACGACGGCACGGCCCTCGACGCGCTCGTGCACCTGCGCGCCGGTGACACAGCGGTCGCCGCGCGCGCCCGCCTGGTCGCCAGCTCCTACGATCCATTCAAGCCGTCTCTCCGGGTCGGCGCGCTCGCGCGCCTGCGCCGGGGCCGCACCGCGCTGGTCCTCGATCCGCACTTCACGTTCGGGCTCGCCAACCGCGATCGCGGGAATCGCGATCAGCTCAACATACCGGCCCGCGTTCAGGTCCAGATCGCGTCGCGCGTGGCGCTCTCACTGCAGACAGGAGTGCGCGGCGAGGTCGCGGTTTTCGGAGATGCGTTCGCAGTGCCGATGGGTTTGGGTGTCGAAGTCTCACCAGCGCGAGCGTGGGACATCGGACTCGAGGTCGCCTTCCCCAGGTTACTTGGCCCCCAGAACACCTTCAAAGAACGCCATGTCGCTCTCTACGTCACTTATCGAACTGCTCATCGCGCGAGCGATGGTTCGCGTGCTGGCGGCCCACCGATTGCAGCCGACCAGCCGGACCATGCGAGCGACGAGCGCATCTGTACCCCCCTCAGGGATCAAGGACCGGTGTCCGAGGTCACGCACTCCTGCGATGCACCGGGTCGACGGATGTGATATGAAGACCTCGCCGGCCTCGCCACCGGTAACTTTTTTAATCTTTTTCTTGGCTTGAGGGGCTTATGGGTACGACTAACTTTGCTTGCCCGGGTTCGGTGTGCCCGCATGCGCGTGGGGGTCGCGGAGGCTCATGACCGGCATGGGCCTCATTGTCCTGAGCCTGGGGCTGGTCGTCTTTGCCGGGCCGATCATCGCCCGCGTGCTGCGCGGGAGTCGGACTGACGAGGACGTCGCGGACGACTACGAGCCGACGGTCACGGTCATCACCCCGATGTTCAACGAGGGTGAGGGCATCCGGCGCACGATTCGCAGCATCCTCGCGCAGAACTATCCGGAGGCCAAGCTGAGCGTCATCGTGGTGGACGACTGCTCCACCGACGACAGCTACGCTCATGCCGTCGAGGAGACGCGCCAGGTCGCGCGCGCCGTGATCCTTCGCAACCAGATCAACGTCGGCAAGCGCTACTCCATCAAGCGCGCGGTGCGGGAGTCGTCGGCCGAGATCATCGTCTCGGTCGACTCGGACGTCATCCTCGACCCCGATGCCGTGCGCAACCTGGTGCGGCGCTTCACGACTCCGAAGATCGCCGCTGTCGGCGGGCGTGTGGACATTCTCAACAAGGAGAACTGGCTCACCCGCATGCAGGCGGTGGAATACTACTTCGGGTATCAGTTTTTGAAGGGGCTCGAGCGGGCGTTCCGCGCCGTCATGTGCCTGTCCGGCTGCCTCACCGCCTACCGGCGCACGGTGCTGCTCGAGCTGGAGCCGCTGCTCGAGGGCCGCAACATCCTCGGCGTGGCCATCAAGTACGGCGAGGACCGCTTCCTCACCCGCCAGATCATCAAGGCCGGCTACGAGACCACGATGACCCTGGACGCGGTGTGCCGCACGACCGCGCCCCGGAAGCTGCAGGCCTACTTCGCCCAGCAGCTGCGCTGGCGGCGCTCCAACATCGTCGACTACGTGGGCGGGATGTCACACGTCTGGCGGCTCCACTCGGTCGTCGCCGTCCACTACTACTCGGTCTTCGCGCTCATCCTGGCCTATCCGGTGCTGCTCCTGCAGTCGCTGGTGACGGGCACGTTCTGGACCCTCATGACCCTGCACCTCCTTTGGGCGGGGGGCATGGGCGTCATCTACCGCACCCAGGTGCGCAAGATGCCGGCCGACCGGCGCGTCTCGGCGTTCGACGCCATCCCGCTGGCCCTGGTGCTGCCCATCTCCTACGCCATCATGACCCTGCTGGCGCTTCTCACGCTCGACTCCGCCAAGTGGGAGACGCGCGGCCACGCGGTGCCGGATGCGCTGCCGGAAGGCGCGGACCAGCCCATCGTCGCCGAGCCGATCGTCCAGCCCGCCCGCCCGGTCCTGCCGGCCGCCCGCCCGACGGTGGTCGTGGCGCGCGCCGGCAACCCCATCGCGCAGGAAGTGCCGCTGCTCAACCGCACCCGCCGCGTGATCAAGCGGCGCTTCGTCGAGACCCGCCGCCAGCTCAGCGCGGCAGAGTCGTGGACCGCGCTGACCACGGGCGCCCGCGTGTCGCACGGCGAGCGGAGGAAGTGACCGCCGCCGCGGCCCCACTCGAACCATGCCAATCAACGATGTCTGACGTCGTCCATCCCACTCATCTGGTCGAGATCAACGCGCCGGTCCCGTTCCTGGCCGGCCCGCGCGAGATGTGGCGGAACTTTCGCGAGTACCGCCACCTCATCTGGAACTTCATCCAGCGCGACATCAGGCTCAAGTACCGCGACTCGTCGCTCGGCTACTTCTGGTCGCTGCTCGAGCCCATGGGCCTGTCGGCGGTCTACTGGGTCCTGTTCGTCATCCTGGCCGGCAAGCCGCAGCCCAAGTTCGCGCTCTGGGTGCTCATCGGCGTCATCGTGTGGGGCTTCTTCTCGCAGGCGGTCAGCGACACGCTGACGTCGCTGACCAGGAACGAGGGCCTGATCAAGCAGGTCTACTTCCCGCGCGAGATCTTCGCGCTGACCAACGTCGGCTCCAAGCTCATCCTGTCGGCGCTGAGCCTGCTGGTCTGCATCCCCCTGATGGTCCACTTCCGCATCGCGCCGACGCCCTATCTGCTGATGGTGCCGGTGGGGCTCGCGCTGACGGCGATGCTCGGGCTCGGCATCGGCCTCGCCATGGCCTGCCTGAACGTGGTCAATCGAGACGTCGACTACTTCTTCCGCTTCGTGATGCGGGCTGGATTCTTCCTGTCGCCGGTCATGTGGACCGTCGAGCAGGCCGGCTCGCGCAAGTCGATCCTCCCCTATCTCCTGTACAACCCGATCACGCTGCCGCTGACGCTGGTGCGAGACGGCATCGACGGCCACGGGCTCCACATGGCCCGCCACTACATCATCTACGGGGTGTCGTTCTCCGTGCTGACCTTCCTGCTGGGCGCGGCGATCTTCAAGCGCTTCGAGTCCCAGGTGGTGAAGAAGCTATGAGCCACACCACCATCCATCTCGAGGGCGTCTCGATCGACTTCCCGCGCACCAAGGTCACGGTCGGGACCATCGAGCGCTCGCTGCTGCGCATGATCGGCGTCGGCTCCCGCCGCGAGCCGATGTTCACCGCGCTCCACGAGGTGTCGCTCGAGGTCAAGGAGGGCGACGTCCTCGGCCTGGTCGGCCGCAACGGCGCAGGGAAGAGCACGCTCCTGCGCGTCATCGCCGGCGTCTACCGCCCCGACCGCGGCGTCGCGCGCCGCTCCGGCCGCGTGTGTCTCCTGGCCGGCCTGGGCGTCGGCTTCATCGGCAACCTGTCCGGCCGCGAGAACATCTACCTCTACGGCGCCATCCTCGGCCACCGCCGCCAGCTCCTGGACAAGCTGCGCGACAGCATCATCGAGTTCTCCGGCATCGAGGAGTTCATCGACCAGCCGCTGCGCACCTACTCCAGCGGCATGAAGGCCCGCCTCGGCTTCTCCGTCGCCGCGGCCGTCCGCCCCGAGATCCTCCTCATCGACGAGGTCCTCGCCGTCGGCGACGCCGACTTCCGCGAGCGCTCCACCGCGCGCATCAAGGAGATGATGAACGAGGCCGGCACGGTCCTCATCGCCTCCCACAGCCTCGGCCTCATCCAGGAGATCTGCAACCGCGCCATCCTGGTCGAGAAGGGCCACATCGTCGTCTCCGGCACCCCCGACGAGGTGTGCACGACCTACATGGGCCAGGAGAAGAAGCTCAAGTCCGTGCCCGCCGCCGGCGCCGGCTCGCGGTAGCCGTTGCCCGGCCGCGCCTCAGGGCGCAGGGCGCGGCCTAGCGCCGCCTGCGCCCTAGCTGGTCGCGCGGCAGGATGAAGTACGGCGCGCCGCCCAGCGTGAGCAGCACGTACTCGTCTGCGCGCGGATCGACCAGGACGTGCAAGCGGCCCTCCGGCAGCCGGAACTCGCCCGTGGCGCGCTGAAGGAGCTTGCGGGATGACGACGAGGTCAGCTCCAGCGAGGTCGTCTTGTTCCAGGGGAGCACCTGGATGTCGCCGACGCCGCGCAGTGGGGAGAGCAACGGCTCCGTGCCGTGGGTCACGCGAATGGTCGTCCCGGGCAGCTGGCGAGCGAGCCAGTACCACAGGCCGTAGCGGAACCGCACCGTGTCGGATCGCGACCTGGCCGCGAGCGACTCGATGTCTGCCTCGGGTCGCAGGGTGAACCGGCGGTCGGACGAACCCCGCGACTGCTGGCGGGGGAGCTCGCGCACCTGGACCGCGATGAGTCCGACCAGCCCGGCCAGAAGGGCGGCCCCGAGCACGCGCCGCGCTCTCATCCGGCCTCCTCGGCCGCGCTCGCGCGCCACCGCCGGAGCGGCACCAGCTTGACCGCGTAGAGGAAGTAGAGGAGCGGCAAGAAGTGAATGAACATGCGGCCCGCGGAGTCGGCCGGTCCGACCCGGTAGGGGACTCGGAAGAAGCCTAGCAGCACGACCACGATGACCGACACCGCCACGCCCATGAGCAACGGGCGGGCGATGCGCGACGGCGGCGTGGCGAGGCACAGCGCGCCGAGGGCCAGCGCGGCCCACCACGCATACCCGAAGAGGCCGATCTGAACGCCGAGGAGATTCACCACGACCGCTTCCAGCGAGGTCATCATGTGATGCGGCTTGATGGCGAAGGTCACTGCGAGGCCCACCGACGCGACCACCAGGACCGCCGTGGGCAGGTGGCGCGCGACCAGCGCCCGCGGGAGCCGGGCCGCGAGCGGCAGGCCGGCCAGCGGCGCCAGCGACATCGCCGACAGCAACACCGCGCGCCCAGGGGTCAGGAACTCGCCCTCCGACGGGATGGCGGCGCTGAGGAGCAAGAGCCACCCGGCGGTGATGGCTCCGAAGGCGAAGAGGCCGGCGGCGAGGAGCCTGCGCGGCAGCTGGCTCGGCCACGCCGCGAGCACGGCGAACAGGGCGGCGAACACCGGTGCCTCGACCCGGTGGATGGAGAAGGCGACCAGGCAGACGAGCGCGGGGGACAGGAGCGAGGCGTCGCCGTCGCGCTCGGCCAGCCAGAAGAGCGCGCCGAACCCGAACAGGTAGAGCGCCGAGCCCAGGTTGGCGTGGATGTAGACCATGTGAAACGCGATGACGTACGTGGTCATCACCGCCGCGGTGACGCCCGCCGACGCGAGCAGGCGCGTGCGCCGGTCGACCCCCTCGCGCTCGAGCGCTCGAGAGATCGCCACCGCGAGCAGCGCGGCCAGCGACAGGCCGACGACGGGTGCGAGCGAGAACATGAAGTCGACGCCGGCCAGCTCGCCCGCGGCGTAGGACAGGAAAGTGAAGATCCCGCGATCCGCGAGGAAGGCGGCGGTCTCGCCCAGGCGGCCGCCGCGCGAGAACACCGCGGCGATGCGGAGGAACTGGTGAGAGTCGGGCGAGAACTTGGCCAGGCTGAACTGAGAGACGAGGACCGCGCCGGCGACGAACGCCGCGCTGCACGCCGCCACGCGTGTCCACGAGATCGGGGTGCAGGCCCGCCGCAGCGACGCAGCCGCCGAGCCCACCACCAGGGCGACGAGCGTGCCGAGGCCGAATGCCGGCGCGGAGGCCAGCCCCGTGGCCACCCCGAGCAGCGCGCCGAGGACCCAGAAGGTGAGCCCGCAGGGAAAGGCGAGCGCGCAGGCGAGCACGGCGTCGCGTCGCGGCCCCCACGCAAGGTTGAAGGCGAGCCCGGCCGCGTACACCAGCGCGAAAAATCCGGCCTGTGTCATCGCGCGGCACCGGCGGCGCCCGGCGCCGGGATCGCGGACCAGAAGTAGAGCGGCTCGGGGAGCAGGTAGAGGGTGCCGGGGCTCGCCTCGGCCAGGACGTAGCGCGAGCTCCGCGGGGAGGGGAGGAGATAGACCGACTCGCTCTCTGCGGCGACGTGGTAGTAGAGCGGCCGGCGCGCCGCGCGAAGCGGCGCGAGTTGCGCGACCGCGTCTGGCCTCAGGCGCGGCGTCGACTCGGCGATCTCGACCGCTACGCGTCCGAGCACGCGAAAGAAGACGGCATGGTCGGCCAGGCGTGGGGGAATCACGACCGTGGCACCGGGGATCCACTCGCCCATGAGGTAGTACGCGAACTGTCGCTCGTCGCCGGCGAGCGACGTCGGGCCGGCGGCGAGGAGCCGCCTGGCATCCCTCAGGGTGAGCCTGTGCGCGCGAACCTGATGGTGCACGTTGGTGAGCAGGAGAATCGCCACTACCGCCGCGAACAGCCCGCGCGGCGCGGGCAGGAGATTCACGCGCGCCGGCGCAGTCCCACTCGTCGCCGTCGTCGCCGTCGTCGCCGTCGCGGCGGAATCGAGACGGCTCTCGGTCTCGTCGCGTCGCGCGGTCAGCAGGCGGACGCCGGTGAGCATGACAAGGAGGAGCGCCGGCGCGGCCGCCGCCACGCGCAAGGGGCCGGCCAGCTCGCGCGGATCGATTGGCTCGCCGAGGTCGATGAGGAGCTCGACGGCAGCGAGGATGCAGACCGACGCAGCCGCGGCGGCGCTGGCCGAGCCCCGTGCCAGCGGCACACAGACGGCGGCGAGCCCGAGGAGCAGGCAATCGGACAGGCCAGGTCGGTAGCGGCCGAACCACCGCGCCGCCGCCGTCCAGCGCTCGCCCGGGTCGCCATCCCCGGTCCAGCCCAACGCCAGCCCGATGCCGACGACGAGCAGACCCGCCGCCGCGAGCGCCAGAGCTCGACGAGGCGCGGGCCGGCTGAGGCGCACCGTGCCGGCGAGGAGCCCCGCCCAGGCGAGGACCGGTGCCGCGGTCAACGCGAGCGCCTCTCTGGGCTCGACCGTCAGCGACCTTCTCCCGATGGCCTCCCACAGGAGGAGGTGCCAGGCGGTGAGCACGGCGGTGTAGAGGAAGATCGGTCGGGCCAGGCGGGCGGGGTCGCGGCGGTCGCAACCATAGATGGCCAGCAGCATCGCCGACGCGGCGACCGACTCGGCGAGCCCCTGCAGGGCAAACCCGAGGAGGAGCAGGAGCTCGGCCCAGATCGACGCCGGGGCGGCCGACTCCTCGCCGATCGCGTGCGCCACCAGAAACGCGATGACGAAGAGCGCCGCCGCGGCGTGGAGATCCACCGCGGTCGCCTGCACGGCGAAGAGGAAGGAGCAGAGCGCGGCGGCGAGGACCAGCCCCAGCAGCGCGCGAACGGCGCGGCCCGCCCCTCGCCCGGCCAGCTCTGCGCCGCCGCCGGCGAGCAGCACCACCGCCGCGATCCCGCACAGGGGCGAGAGCGCCGCGAAGAACGGCCGTCCGGCGACCAGCGGCGCGGCGGCGTGCAGCGACGCCTGGAACACCGGCGGCGAGGGGAGGATGTTCCAGATGAAGTCGATCGAGTCCACGTTGCGCCCGATCGCGGTGGCCGCGAGCAGGATGCGGTGTCCGCGCTCGGCGACGATGGCCAGCGGGAAGGCGGTGGCCAGGGCGGCCACCGCGGCCGTGATCGCAAGGGCCGCGGCCGCGGCGGCGAGCGCGCGCCCATCGACGTCAGCGCGGCGGCGCCAGGCGGCCGCACCCGCCGCCACGGCGAGCACGATCGCCGCCGCCCCGATGGCCGCGACCAGGGGCAGTCCGAGCCAGAGCAGCGCGATGAGGGCGCTCCCCCACGCGACGAGCCCGAGCGGGAAGCCGAGTGCGCATCCGATCATGGGCCGGCGCGCCCAGCCGCAGGCGGTCGCCAGTGCCAGGCCCACCAGCTGCACGTAGGCCCACAGAATCACCTGCCCCATCGGCGGGGTCGTTCTAACAGAGGCCGCGCAAACGTGTCAAATCCCGTATTTGCCTGCACTTTCGATTGGCCGCGTGCGGCGCTCGTCGTACAACCTGCCGCGTGGCGCCGCCGAGCTCTGCGACAGAACCGCGTCGACGCGGGCTGGCGCGGGCCGCCCGGGTCCTGGCCGCGTTCGTCATCTCGGGCGGCGCGGTGTCGTTGCTCGCGGCCCAGGTGGACTGGCAGCGCGCGCTGGACGCGCTCGCCTCGGCGAGGTTCGGCTGGATCGCGGTCTCCGTGGCGTGGTCTCTCGCCATCGTGTGGGGGCGCGGTCTGCGCTGGTCCGCGTTCCAGCCCGAGCCCGGCCTGGGCATCAACACCGCCGCCATCAGCGTGCAGACCTTCTACAACCGCATCGCCCCGATGCGGCTGGGCGAGCTCACGCTGCCATTCCTGCTCCGCCGTCACGCCGGTCAGGACGCGTCGCGCACGCTGGTCCTCCTCATCGTCGTGCGAATCGTGGAGCTCGCGGTCCTCATCGGACTGCTCGCGCTCTCCACGCTTCTCAGGACCGGGACCGCGTACAGGGGCTGGCTCGCCGTCCTGGTCGCCTTGCTCGCGGCCATCGCGCTCCTGCTGGCGCGGTTTCGCGCCGTCATGCGCCTCTGCCTGCGCATGGCCGCCGCCATGGCACGGTGGATGCGCGTCGACCGCCTGCCTCGCGTGAAGCGCGCGTTCGAGCGCATCGAGGAGACGATCCTGGGCGAGTCGCAGCTCAGCGGTCGGCAGCGGGCGAGCGTGCTGCTGTGGACCGTCGCCCTACAGGCCATGCAGATGGCGTCCATCGACGCCATCGTCCGGGCGTTCGGCGTGGAGCTGAACTGGCTGGCGGTCGTGCAGGCGACCAGCCTGGCGCTCGCCGGCCCCGCGCTCCCGCTGCCCAGCGTCGGCATGGTCGGCACCCTCGAGGCGAGCTGGACCGTCGGTTACGTGTGGGTCGGCGTCGGCCTCGACACCGCGATCCTGACCGGCATCGTGACGCAGGTCCTGACGCTTCTGTTCGCCGCGGCGGCGGCGCTGCCTGCCTGGCTCTACCTGATCAGGCGATCGGCGGCGCGTACTCGGCCACCCAGTAGATCGTGAAGGGCCCGCCGAGGGGCAGCTTGTCGAGCCACAGGCGCCGGAAGCCGGTGGTCGCGATGGCCGCGTCAAGCGCCGCCGCGTTGTGGTGGTGATAGTGGCCGGAGAATCCGGCCAGCCGCCGTCCGGCCCGGTACAGGCGCGACTCGGTCGGCAGGCTGACCAGGAGGCGTCCGGTCGGCTTGAGCCAGGTGCGGAAGCGCTCGAGCGTGGTGGGGAGGTCGTCCTCCAGATGCTCGAGCACCTCGCCGGCGATGACGACGTCGGTGCTGGCCGGCTCGATGGCCGCCGCTGCCTGGTCCGGTGAGAGCAACGTCACGTTCGTAAGGCGCAGCTCTGCCACCAGCATCTCCGCGGCGCGGAGCACGATGTCGATGCCGGTGACCGAATCGGCGATGCGGCTGGCCTCCTCCAGGAGCACGCCCGCGCCGCAGCCGAAGTCGACGATGTGCCGGTCCTCCTGGGCGCGCCAGCTGGCAGCGACGAGCTGCAGGCGCTCTGCCACCACATGGACGCGGCGCCAGGCCATCCAGCGCATGGCGGGGTTGCGGTGGAGATAACTCGGGATGGCCATCTCGTCGCGCTCCTCGGGCGGGAGCTCGGCTGCCATTCGCTGGAGGAGCGGGGCAGGGACTCGGTAGACGGTCCTGGCAGGCACCGGGCGCATCCTACGGCAATGGCCCCCGAGGCACAATTGGCGCCCGGTCCGGTGTAATCTCGCGGCTGTGACTGGCCCGGCCGCAGGCCTCCGGTTGGTGGTCGGGATGCCGGCCTTCAACGAAGCCGCCACCGTCGCCGACGTGATCGGGCGCGTACCGACCGCGTTTCCGGGCGTTTCGGACGTGCGCGTGGTGGTGGTGGACGACGGCTCGAGCGACGACACCGCGGGCCTTGCCCGCCGGGCCGGCGCCATCGTGGTGCGCCACCCGCGCAACCTCGGCGTCGGCATCGCATTCCACAGTCAGGTCCGCGCGGCGCTGCGACTGCGCGCGGACCTCCTGGTCACCATCGACGCCGACGGGCAGTTCAACCCGGCCGACATCGGCACGCTCATCCAGCCCATCCTCGACGGCGAAGCGCTGGTCTGCACGGCGAGCCGGTTCGCGGATCACCAGCTCGTGCCCGAGATGCCGTGGGTCAAGAAGTGGGGCAACCGGCGCGTCTCCGGTCTGGTCAGCCGCATGACCGGCGAGAAGTTCCACGATGTCTCCTGCGGCTTTCGCGCCTACTCGCGCGAGGCGCTGCTGCAGCTCACCGTCCGCCACAGCTTCACGTACACCCACGAGACCTTCCTCGACCTGGCGGCCAAGCGCATCCCCATCCGCGAGGTCCCGCTTCCGGTCCGAGGCACGCGCGAGCATGGCAAGTCCAAGGTCGCCAAGAGCGTGGTGCGCTACGGCATGCGCACCGCCGCGATCATGCTGCGCACCTATCGCGATCAGCGGCCGCTCAGCCTGTGCTTCGCCCTGTCGGTGCCGTGCTTCCTGGCCGGCGTGGCCATGCTCATCTGGTCCTACGGCCACCTGGTCGCGCTGGGCACGTGGATCAAGTGGGCAGCCTTCGCCGGCGGCGGTGCCATCGCGCTCGGCTTTGCGCTCCTGTTCTTCGGGTTCATGGCCGACATCGCCACGCGCCTGCGCCAGAACCAGGAGGAGATCCTCTACTGGCTGCGCAGGCAGGCCACGCCGGAGGATCTCGCGCGGGAGATGCCTTCCTCCAGCGTGGAGCTCGACGAGCCGGTCCGCGAGGACAGCACCCGGTCGGCCGGCGCGGGTCCGCGCGGCCGCTGAGCCGCTCACGCCGGGAGGCGCGCCACGAACTTCATGGACCCGTGGCAGCGAAACAGGTTGACCACGAGGTCGAACGGCAGGAAGAGCGCAGTCACGGCGGCGAACAGAAGTCCCCGCTTCTTGGTGCCGGGCAGGCTGACGAACCGGTTCGCGAATGACAGGTACCAGAAGCCGTAGGAGCCGCTGATCTGGAGCGACTCGAACCCGCACTTCTCGAGGATCCTGCGCATGTTGTGATGGTTGAAGACGAACGTGTGGCGCGGGTAGTGATAGCCGGCCCAGTACCGGCGCCACAGCAACCGATCGACTGACAGGTGGTCCGGCGTGATGCCATAGATGACCCCGCCCGGCGCGAGGATCGAGGCGCACTTGCGCAGGAAGCGAAACGGGTCCGGCACGTGCTCGATCAGGTTCGAGCAGTAGATGACGTCGAACCGGCGGCCGCCGAAGTCCACGTCCTCGAGCTGGCCCCGGTAGAAGGTGAAGCGCGGGACGTCGGTGACGTGGAGGTCGGCGATGTCCACGCCGGCCAGCTGGATGTCGCTGCGGACCTCGCCGAGCACGGCCAGGAACGAGCCATTGCCGCAGCCGACCTCGAGGCAGCTCCCGCCGGGCGGGATGTGCTGCGCCACGCCCTGCGCGCTGCGCCGGCCGAGCACCGCCTTCAGCCGGCCATAGACGGATCGCGAGCGAGAGGCGGCGCTGTGCGCGACGTAATTATCGGGATAGAGGAGCTCGATCTGCTCGCTGCGCACGGGCGGATCCTGGGTCACCAGGCCACAGCTCGGGCAGATGACGAGCTTCGATCGCCAGTCGACCCCGTACTCCCAGTCGCGGATGTCGTCGACCAGGCCGACGAGGCCCTCGCCGCAGTTCAGGCAGGCTTGCATGGTCGACCGACTCGCTATTCGCGCGCCGCGCGCTGGGCCAGCGAACCGACGAAGGAGCTCGCCAGGTATTCGGGGTGCCGCTCGAAGTAGCCCTTGCCGGCGACGTGGTGGTGGGCGCTGCGGAGGCGATAGGGGGGGAGCGCGGGCCACACATGGTGCTCGAAGTGATAGTTGAACTGATACGGGGCGAAGAAGATCACCTCGTACCAGGGAGCGCGCGTGCTGACCGTGCGGTCGTCCTTGCCCGGGTGCTCGACCAGGAAGCGCAGCCGGCTCAGCATCGGCGACCACGTCACCGAGACGTACAGCCACACGAGGTAGAGGTACGGCGCGCCGGCCAGCCAGAACGCGGCGACCAGCGAGGCCTGACAGAGCGCGACGATCGCGAGGCCGGCCAGGCGGGCGGACAGGGGGCTCTTCTGCTCCGCCCCGGTTCCGGCGCGGCGAGGCGCGTAGTACTTGCGCACCAGGGCGAACGCCTCGCCCATGGCCACGAAGTGGAGCACGTACCGCCACAGCCCGCCGCGAGCGCGCACCGCGGAGAAGTCGATGAACTCCGGGTCGGACGCGCCGCCGTTCTCGGCGTGGTGGACGAAGTGCACCCGGCGGTAGTTCTGGATGCGCATGCCAATGAAGCCGGCCGCGAACAGGTTGCCGATCCAGTCGTTGACCTGGCGGTTGCGCGACAGGAGGTCGTGCGACAGGTGGTGCACGAGGGTCTGCAGGCTGCGCTGGGCCAGGAGGATCAGCACGAAGCCGGCGGCCAGGATGGCGGGGACGCCACCCGGGAGGTAGAGGGCCGCGAGCAGGCTCAGCCCGATCCACATGTGGGCCCAGGCGAGGTAGCCGACCGACGCCAGGACCGAGCGGCGGGTCAGGTCACGGGGGAGTTTGATCGATTCTTCGCGCAGATAGCGGCGGAGCTGGGAGCTCGGCCGCGCCTCATCGACCGGCTCGTCGTCCCTGGCCGCGTCGAGCGTGGATTCGCCCGCCGGTGACATGGTGCGAGCTTGCATCAGACCCAGGGGGGTGTCCAGCGCGGGCGGCTCGCCGCAGGCAGGCGCCCGCAAGCGCGGGTGAATCCGAGACGCAGCCATCGCGCGCGCCGAGACGATCACGGCCGCGGTTTGCCGGCCAGAGCCCGGGCCACCAGCGGCGCGATCTGCTCGACGAATCGCTCGGCGCCCCGGGGATTCAGGTGCGACGTGTCGCGGTACTCGTACCAGCCGAAGCGATCGCTCACCCCCTCGGCCGTCCACACCCAGGTGTCGGCGGCGCCGGCCAGCGCTCGCATCTCGGCGCGCACGCGCTCCTGGGCTCGCTGCACGGCGGGCGCGTCGCGGACCGGCGGTGACTCGGGGACCTGGGCCAGCACCACCTTGACGCCGTTCGTCGTGGCGAGGTTCACCAGCTCGCGCAGCCGATCGATCGCGCGCTCGCTGATGACGTATCCGCCTCGGGTATAGGCGATCCGTTTCCTCCTGGCGCTCATGCGCGGCGGGAGCCCCTGCCTGCGGACCGTCCGCTCGTACTCCCTCGCCCACGCGGTGTTCCCGCCGAACGCGGCGTCGGACCTGCGCGCCAGGCCGGCGTTCATCTCGCCGCGCCTCACCAGCCGGTAGCGGATCGTCGGCCGCGCGCTCAACATCCTGAGCGGCATCGAGTTGCCGAGCACCGGCGTCATGTCCTTCTCGCCGGGCCAGCCGTTGCGGAAGACGTCGGCCGCGAGGCCGTCCAGATCGAGCAGGCGGTAGCGATCGCCGAGCGGCTCGGCGTCGCGGAAGTCGGAGCCGTCGAGGGCGACGACGAGGACGTCCGGCTGCTTGCCGGCGCGGATCAAGCGGTCGACCAGCACCAGCCACACGTCGATCCGCCCGCCTGCGGTGCCATAGTTGCGGACCTCGACCGGGCGGGCGAGGCTTCGGCGCAGCTCCCGCTCCAGCGCCGGGACCGGGACGCCCTCGCGCGCGCGAGAGGTGCCGATCACGGCCACCTCGGGCGGCGGAAGCATCTCGACCGCCAGCTCGACCGCCGTGTAGTCCAGCGTGTCGTCGTGCGCGTAGTCGTGCTGGTCCATCGTCAGGAAGAAGGAGCGCGGCAGGAGCCGGAAGCCCAGCTCGGCGAGGGCGAAGAAGACGAGGCACCACACGGCGCCGCGCGGGACGACGAACCGCCGCTCAGAACTGGAAGTAGATGAACTCATTTCCCTTGAACTGCCCGAGCAGGGCGATGCCGACGAGCCAGGAGGCGTAGAGCGCGCCGCGCACGGGCGCCGGCAGGTCCAGCACGACGTTGAGCCGCCCGCGGAAGTACTGGGCGACCTGCATGAGGACGACCGGAGCGCCGAACAGCATGAGCTGCCAGGCCAGCTCGCCGCTCCCGGCGAGCTCCACGCCGCGGAGGAGCGCCGCGATCATGTCGCGGAGCTGAGTGAAGGATTGCGCGCGGAAGATGAGCCAGCCGAGGCAGACGAGGTGAAAGAAGACGAGCCACTGGAGGAAGTGAACCGCGCGGGTGCGCGCGGCGTCGGCCAGGATCGGCACCGACGCGAGCCGGGGCGCCGCGGCGCGCCAGATGACCAGGAGCAGCCCCTGATAGGCGCCCCACGCCACGAAGGTCCAGCGAGCGCCGTGCCACAGGCCGCCCAGCAGCATGGTGACCATGAGGTTGAAGTAGACGCGCGCGGACCGAGCCCGGTTCCCGCCCAGCGGGATGTACAGGTAGTCGCGCAGCCACGAGGACAAGCTGATGTGCCAGCGCTGCCAGAAGTCGCTCGGGCTGCGCGCGGCGTAGGGCAGGTTGAAGTTGAGGGGAATCTCGAAGCCCATCAGCTTCGCGCAGCCGCGGGCGATGTCGGTGTAGCCGGAGAAGTCGCAGTAGATCTGGAGGGCGAACGCGTAGGAGGCAAGGAGCACCGTGCCTCCCGACAGGCTCGCCGGGTTGGCGGCGAAGATGGCGCCGACCAGGGGCGAGACGTTGTCGGCCACCACCACCTTCTTGAACATCCCCCACAGGATGAGGTAGCCGCCCTCGTTGAACCGTGCCGAGTCGTGGTGGCGCGGCTTCGCCACCTGGGGCAGCAGGATCGAGGCGCGCACGATGGGCCCCGCGACCAGGTGGGGGAAGAAGGTCACGAACGCGCCGAAGTCGACGAGACTGCGGGTGGCCCGCAGCTCGCCGCGATACACGTCGATGGTGTAGCTCATCGACTGGAACGTGTAGAACGAGATACCGGCGGGCAGGATGATGTCGAGTCCGGTCGGCTCCACGCGATGGCCGGCGACCGAGGACATGAGATCGACCAGGCTGTCCTCGAAGAAGTGGAAGTACTTGAAGAACGCGAGGACGCCGAGGTTCGCGACCACGCTGGCCAGCAGGAGCGCCTTGCGCCGCGATCGCGGCAGGAGATGGTCGTCCGTACCCTGGGCCCGCCGGTCGAGGCCGAGCGCGACGCAGAAATCGAGGGTAGCGGTGAAGGCGAGCAGGCCGACGAAGCGCCAGTCCCACCAGCCGTAGAAGACGAGGCTGGCCACCAGCAGCAGGGCGTTCTGCTTCGCGTGGCGGAGCAGGAAGTACCCGGCGAGCACGACGGGCAGGAAGACCCAGAAGATCCACGAACTGAACAGCAAGAGCCCGCGACCCTACCATGGCCGGGCGCTCCGGCGTTTCAGCGATTGCCTCTCAGATCCGGCCAGGGATTGGCACTTTGCAGCAGGCGAGTCGCGGTGTCGTGCTCGCGGGCGTCGATGGAGCGCTCCTCGAAGATGCCGAACTTCATGCCCGCGTGTGGCTTCAGCCAGCCGGCCTCGCGCGCGACGCAGACCATGGGCACGCCGCCCTGGCGGGCGCTGACCGCGAGGATCTCGTCGTTGGCGATCGGATAGGCATGGAAGCGCGACCAGTCAATCGACGCGAGCACATCGGAGTGGAGCGCGGCGGCGCCGCTGCCGAGGAAGTGGACCGGCGTGGCGGCGGTCAGCGCCTCGGCGAACTTGAACACGGCGAGGCGCGAGCCGCGCGCGTCCTCGACGATCGGGTGAAACACCACGCCGTGGACACCGACGATCGCGCGCCGCTGCTCCTGCTCGACCGCGGCGACCATGCGCGCCGCGTAGTCGGGCGGGTAGATGATGTCGTCGTCGCACAGGAGGTGGTAGCCGCGCACCCAGCTGAGCCAGTGAAACTTGGCGGCCGCCCGCCGCTCGCTGGCCGGGTCGAGGATGAAGACGATCCGATCCCGATGGCGGTGCCTCGCGATGAACGGGGGCACCTCGTCGTAGTTGTTGAGGTACACGAACAGGCGGTCGACCTGCGTGACGAGGCTGTCGACCGCGGCCGGGGCGATCTCCTCGCGCGCCGGGTAGGTGGCCATCGCCGCGGTGACGCTCCTGTCACCCAGCTCGAGTCTCCGCGGCCGCGGCCGGTCGGCGCGGCGCTCGGCCCGCACGCGCCTCAGCACAGGAAGCGCGACGTCACCGTCGCCGACCAGCGCGATCTCGACCCGCTCCGGCCGGTCCTCGGTCGCCACGTACGTGCTGACCCGCCGCGCCCCCTCCGGCAGCGCCACCTCGAAGAGCGGCTTGCCCGTGGCTGCGGATGTGCCGCGCACGAGGGCCCGTGTGCCTGGCGGGACCTCGTCGATGTCGATCCGGAGCCGGTAGGCAGTCTCCGCGTCGAGGTTCGCGGCCAGGCTCGCCGGCCGCGACCGCGCCAGCGCCAGCTTCTGCCACAGCCGGCGCGGCGGCGCCTCCGCCGCCGCCTCCTCCTGCGGCGCTTCGCGCAACAGCTCCTCGATCCGACGCGCGTGCGCCACGTAGCTGAACCGGTGCTCGACCAGCTCGATGCCCCGGCGCGACCGCTCCTCGTATCGCGCGCGGTCGGCGTAGAGGTCGCGGACGAGTCCGCGCACCTCCGCCGGCGCCGCGTAGAGCGCGGCATCCTCGAACAGCTCGGCGAAGTGGGGTGGGAGGATCGCCGGCGCACCGCTGGCGAGCGCCTCGAGGATGGTCCGGCCGAACGCCTCGACCCAGCGCGGGTGGTGGTAATAGACGAAGAAGTCGATGCCGGCCAGAAAATCGCGCGCCGGCACCGCGCCGAACGGCAGCACCGTCCAGCTGTCGGGGATCCGGCCGAGCAACTCCTGCGCGCCGTCAGCCCCGCCAAGGATGCGGACCGCGAGCTCCCCGTCGTCGGGGTAGGCGAGCAGCAGGTCCTCGCGACTGTCGGGCCACTTGTCCGGCGAGTCGCGCGAATGGCGCCCGATGACAGGCCTGTCGCCCACATAAGAAGTGCGCGGCGCCCGCCATTCGTCGACGTCGATGATGTTGTGCCAGTCGTCCGGCGCCAGGTTCCGCACCGGCGCCTCGGCCAGCATCGCCCGGCGCACCAGCGGCCCGATCGGAAACCAGGTCCCCACCGTCCCGAAGAACCGCCTCGTCCTGGTCTGCACCTCGCCCAGGTCGTAGCAGGGACCGCCCCGCTTGAAGTCCATGGGCGGCTGGTTCACGACGACGACCACCCGCTCCGCGTCCACCGCCGGCATCTCCCGCCTGCTGTGCAGCAGCACCGTCGGATGCCTGATGACCAGCAGCCTGCACCTGGCCCGCGCCCCCGCCGGTACGAACGCGGCGAGGCCAGCATCCACACAGCGCTGGATGACCGGCGCGATCGGCCGCTCCTTCCTCAGCACCGGGCTCCGCACCTGAAGCAGCCCGGTCGACATCCGCAGCTGCGCTTGCGCCCGGATCTCCTCCGCGTTCGAGTGCGACGTGCCCCCCGGAAAGCGAAAGTCGGAGAGCAGGATGACGTCGAACTCGCGCTGTCCGCTTCGCTCTTCCACGGCCGATCCTTCGTCCCGTTCAGTGTCGAGGCACGCTGAGCGTGTGCTCGATACCGTCGAGCCGCCAGGACAGTGTCGCAAGCTGGCCCTCTTCGCGATAGGCGATGTCGGCCGGGATCCGCGCTGCATGCCCCGGCGCGGACAGCACGATCAGAACGGGCAGGTCGATCTCGCTGCCGGCGTGGCGCATCACCACGTCGTAGGCCGGCTTCTTGACGAGATAGTCCGGGAAATGCCAGCCCTTGCGCACTGCTCCGTCCGCCACGCCGCGCGGGGTCTCGATCGTCGCCGGCTGTGCGGCAGCGATGGCAACCGACGGACCGCCGTCCATGCTGGCGACGACCGCGCGGTCGCTGGCCAGCTGGACATGCGACAGATCCGGGCTCAGATGAAAGTGCTGGGCATACCGGTGTTGCCCTGCCGCCTTCACGTGATCGATCACGATGATCGTGTCGGGCTTTGCGAACGCGAGGGTGCGCACCAGGGACGAGACTCCCAGCCTCGCGTAGCGGACGTGGGTGCCCTGCACCCAGACGGTCTTGCCGTCGACTCCGTGGGCGACCACGCGCGACGTGGGCCTGGCCGGTTGCTCCAGCCTGTCGTCGTCATCGACCACGAGGACATTCTGCGCCGACGGCGAGCGCTGGTAGTCGAACAGCGGGTCCTTGGAGTCGTAGGAGAACGCTCCGGGCTCGACGATCAACGTCCGGCCGTACGCAAACACCTCGAACGCGGTCTCGTCGGCGTGGTAGTGGACGCGGCTGAGGTGGCTGGTCTTGAAGTGAACCGTCGTTCCAGTGCCGGTGGCGGGGTCCCAGCGATCCCGAAAGCTCGCGTAGCCGCCGATCTCGTACACACGGTCGAGCGCGGGCGCCACTCCACTCTTGCCGCCGCTGAGCACCCACTCGAGCGGCGCCAGCGCGGCGGGATCACCGACGCCGAGCGCGCGTGTGTCCTTCACCAGCTCGCGCAGCCTGCGTGACTGGCGGGCGTCGTTGCAGTCGCCGAACTGCGCCAGCGTCTGGTCGGGTTGCAGGGCCTGCACCAGGGGCTCGAACATCGAGTCTCGCGCGTGGACGATGTCGGCGGGCGGCTTCTCGCCGGCATCCATCGCGATGCGGATCGCGCGGTTGAGGAGCCCGACATAGAACACGTGGTAGCAGGGACTGTTCTCGACGTGGACTCCGTCGCTCGTCACGGACGGTCGGACCTGCTGCTCGAGCAGGCGGCGCGTGGCCAGCTCCAGCATCCGCGGTCCGTCGCGCAGTGCAGGATACCGCTTCACCCAGGTGAGGATGGCCAGATCGTGCAGCACGCCGTGATTGTGGCCCTGTGCATAGCAACACCCCGCCGCGAGCACGTAAAGGTGAGTGACGATGAGCTGTGCAGCGGCGACGAGGTAGCGCCGGTTGAGGACCGCGTGGTCCGCGATGTAGCGCTCGGTGAGCTGGGCAGCGCGATCCAGCCGCATGGAGACGGCGTGATCCGTCCATGTCAGGTTGTTCGTTGGGGTCGTGAAGAGCATCTGCCGCACCCAGTCGGCCAGGATGGCCGCGCCCGTATCGAGCGCGGCCGCGTCGCCGCGGATGTACGGGAAGAACCAGTCCAGACTCTGGAAGCGAAGACGCCAGCTGTTGTTTCGAAACGGGTCGGCGAGCCAGTCGACGCGCGAAGGAAGCGGGTACGGCGCGAAGCCCTTGTGAGCGAACACCGCACCGGGCGGGATGGGGATCGGCCGGTCGGCGATCGGCTTGCCGCCGATGGCAGGGAACAGCGCGCGCAGGAGGGCCTCCATGTCGCGAGGCTGATCCTTCAGCAGCCCGGCCATGGTGGCGAGGTCCGCCTTGCCATGCAGCAGGCGGCCGAGCTCGCACTCGTACGGGTCGCCACCATGGCACGCCTCGAGCATCCGCTCGGGCTGGCATCCGCGTCTCCGTTCGCCGGCGACCCGGGCAGGGCGGCGAGCGCCAACGCGGCGAGCAGCCAGGCCGTTCTCGGGAGCGGCCCGCCGCGACGAGGTGGCATCGCCGCAGTCGCAGCCCTGGGTGCCGCCGAGCACGACGGCGCCGGCGAGGCCGGCCAGAAGAGCGGCGGCGGTCAGGAAGCGAGGAGCTCGTGGCAAGCGGGACATCGACCGTTCCTCATCGCTCTTCCACGGCGGATCCAGCGTCGCGCTCAATGTCGAGGCACGCTGAGCGTGTGCTCGATACCGTCGAGCCGCCAGGACAGCGTCGCAAGCTGGCCCGCTTCGCGATAGGCGAGGTCGGCCGGTATCCGCGCGGCTTTCCCCGGCGCGGACAGAACGATCACCACGGGCAGGTCGATGGTGTCGGCGGCCCCCTCGGTCACGACATCGTAGGCGGGTTGCTTCACGAGGAAACTGGGGAAGTACCAACCTCTGCGGACGCTCCCCTCGGCCACCCCGCGCGGCATCTCGATCCGATCGGGTCGGAAGCCGGCCGCGATGGCGAGCGAGGGGCCGCCCGGGCGGGACGCGATCACCGTGTGATCGTCGGGCGTCTCGAGATGCTCGAGATCCGGGTGCAGGTGAAAGTGTTGCGCGTATTGATGGCGCGCCGACGACTGCAGGTGGTCGATGACGACGAACGTATCCGGCTTGGCGAATGCGAATGTGCGAACCAGCGACACACCGAGCGGCCCATAGTGGGCATGACTCGCCTGCACCCACGGTGTGTTGCCCTGGGCGCCATGTGCGAGCACGCGCGAGCTCGCGCTCTCTTTCTTCGACACCGTATCGTCGTTGTCGACCACGAGTACGTTTTGCGCCGAGGGCGATGTTTGATAGGCGTAGAACGGGTCGCTGGCCACGTAGGTGAAGGGGCCAGGCTCGACGATCAGCTCCTGGCCGTATCCGAAGATCTCGAAAGCAGTCCGAAGGGCGAGGGCGTGATCCTTCCACGTCTGGTCGAGCGCCGGCTCGGCATGGAGCACCTGCGCCACCCAGTCGGCCAGCAGAGCGGCGCCATCATCGAGCTTCTCCGCGTCGCCATGGCGGGACGTACCAGCGTCGTCCTCGAACATGCGCCCTCGAGGCCGAATGGACGATGATCGCGGGCCAACCTTCGCAAGTCTTGCGTCCGGCCAGCATCCGACCTGCTCAGTCGTCGCGAGGCGATCGGTGTAGACAAGTGCCTGTTGTACTGCGCCGCAGGTGGTCCACCCGATCAGGTCCGCGCGGCGGTCGTATCGACGCAGACTCGATCGGTCTCCTCGACATCGACGGTGTTCGTCATGAACGGCTCTCCCGTCGGCTCCCCGACGTCAAACCACCACCGGTCACGGATGGCGATGCCGTCGTCGTCGTGCTCCGTCACGATGACATAGGTCCTCCCGCATGGTTGCTGGGTGTCGGGATTCGTCCCGCGAGAGACCGACTCGGTGATCGTGCGTGCCTCGTCGTCATACGCGAAGGTGGTGCGAATGCCCTCGCACCTGGATGTGATCAAGTCGACCTCGAGACGGTCCGACTGCCCTTCGAGGGGCCGGCCGAGCTCGTCGTGTTCACTGTAGATGGTGGTCTCGTCCGCGACGAAGTAATCGTCCACGTGAAGGTCGACCTCCACAAGACGGCCCTCGTCGCGTCGATACGTGAACTGATTGCGGATGCCGCCAACGAAGTCGTTGGCCACCCGCGACCGCGCGGTCACGAGGCCCACCGCCGCACCCTCGGCGATGAACGCGTCCTCGCCGTCGTACAGGGTCGAGACCTCGAAGGTCTCCGGGCCGGGCGGGGCAGAGTGATACGAATAGACGTTGGCATCCGCATCCCACCAGCCTTCGACCGCGCCAAACGACGGCTCGGGGTTATCCGCAACGATATTCTCCTCCGTCCACGCTATCGCGAACACCCGGCACATCGTTTCGCCGCCACCGTCCGCTCCTCTATCCGCACCGCCCATCCGAGCCCC
>Ga0126377_10000325_pt1 | contig 28263 bp, 23 predicted proteins | sample PanSoiMetPlot_22_FD_92647 | JGI IMG/M metagenome (GOLD analysis project Ga0126377, IMG submission 92647) | Tropical forest soil microbial communities from Panama - MetaG Plot_22 | ecosystem: Environmental > Terrestrial > Soil > Tropical forest > Bulk soil | place: Panama | collected 2016-02-17 | reverse complement strand
TCGTTTCAAGAGTACGACCTCGACGGGCACGACGTCCGAGATGATCGAACGCGAGTTCGACAACCGCACGTCCCTCATCATCGACCCGCCTGACGGCCGGATTCCCGCGTTGACGCCGGAAGCGCAGCAGCGCGTTGCCGCAGACCGCGCCCGGCGCCAGCGCCCCGCCGAGGGCCCGGAGGATTTCAATCACATCGAGCGATGTCTGACATATGGAGTGCCGCGGCTCAGCGGAACCAACGCCGGCGCTGGTCCGCTCGGCTACTACGAGATCACGCAAACATCAACACACGTCGTCCTGTTTCTCGAAGCGATTCACGAGACGCGCATCGTCAGCCTCGAGGGACGGCCGCACGTGCCATCGAACGTCCGGCTCTGGGAAGGCGATTCGCGCGGACGCTGGGAAGGGCAGACGCTGGTCGTGGACACGACGAACTTCTCGGCGCACTCGGATTTCATGGGTGCGTCCGATCACTTGCACCTCGTCGAGCGCCTGACGCGGGTTGCGCCGGACCGGATCGACTACCAGATAACCGTCGATGACCCGACGACGTGGATGAAGCCCTGGACGGCGGTTATCAGATTGAAGCGGACCGATGCGCGGCTGTATGAGTACGCGTGTCACGAAGGCAACTTCGAAATCCTTCGTGACATGTTCGCCGCCGCTCGCGTGAAAGAGAAGATCCCGTAAGGCCACCCACGCGACCTATTGAATCCACGCGACCTATCGGTCTCTTCGAGACCCTTTAGTTGGCGGTCAGCGACACGCCGACGTTGAACCAGCAGCTCACCACCTCGCCCCGCTTGCGCGCAGGCGTGAAGGTCCACTGTTTCACCGCGGCCATCACAGCCTCGTCCACCGAAGGCCCAAGTCTGGATCGCCGCAGCAGGTTCACGCGGAACGGGTGTCCGCTCTGGGAAACCAGGATGCGCACGACGACCACGTCGCCGCCGGGACGTCCGGTGAGATTGCCCGGCAGCTGCGGGTCGACTCGATTTGCGATCCGCGGCGCGACGTCCACTTCGTTCGGCTCGAACAGCTTGCCGGCGGGCGTCTCGGGAACGGCGGCAAGCTGCGGCTGCGCCACGGGAGCCGGCGGCGGAGCGACGAGCGCGGCGACGGGGAGCGGCGCAGCGGCGACCGCGGGCGCTGACGGCTGACTGACCGGCGCCGGCTGGCGTTCTGCTTTCACGGGTGCCTTTGCGGGACGCGGTGCGCGGACGACTGCCGCAGTAGCTGGACGAGCGGCCGCGACCGGCGCGGACGGCGGCACAGGCGTCGGTTCGGGCACGACCGCGGCTTCCAGCTGTACCTGCGGCTTCGGCGCCGTGACTGCGCGCGCGACCGCGGTTTTCTCGGGAGCGGGCGCGGGTTGTTCCACTGCCAGTGCGGCGGCATTCCGCGTGGCCACCTGGCGCTGCAGCCACAGCGCACCGGTCGGCACGCCGACCACCGCAACAACAAGAACGGCGGCAGCGGCCACAACCTCCGCCCGCAGTTTGCGAGCGGCTGGCTGCGCGGCCGGCGCCGCGTTGGGCTGAACTGGATTTTCGGCGCTCGCGACTGCGGGTGCGACCTGCGCCTCCGGTGCGACAGGCGCAGCCACTGCCGCGGACATCGCCTCGGCGAAGGCTTCGGCCGCCGCGGCTTCACGCGACGACTGAGGTTCTACATCCGCCACGACCTCTTCAACCGGCACGACGTGTTCGACGGGGTCGGCAAACATGACGGGCGCGACCTCTTCTACCGGCGCGACCTGCTCAACCGCAACGACCTCTTCAACTGGTACGACGTGTTCGACCGGTTCGGCAAACGTCACGGGCTCGACGGACGCGACCGGTTCGACGGACGTCATGGCCTCGAACTCGACGACCGATTCCGGGAACGCAACCGATTCGACAGACGCCACCGATTCCGGGAACACAACGGCCTCGGAGGATGCGACTGATTCGACGGGCTCGACCTGCTCGACCGGTGCGGGCTGATACACGGGGACCCACATTCCCGACGTGGTGCTGTCGGGCACCGCAGCAGATGCGAGCGGTGCGTCGGCGGCCGTCGCATCCGCGACAGACGCCACCGGCTCGAGGGGCAGAGCGACTGGCTCTGGTTCGGCACTCACGCTGCCGAGGAGCGATTTGAACGCTTCGTGACACGTATCGCAAAGATCGCCATCGGCAGCTGTCGAGGGTCCGCCGCAGCTGCCGCAGCGGGCCGAGGGCTCCTGAGAAAAGTCGAACGAGTACTGATTCGCGTCAGTGACCTGAGATGAATCCTGCCCGTGCATGCCGATAGTCCTCCGCGCGCTCACAACCGAGGCGCGCCGGACCAGACGGCAAGCCCGCTGCCAGTCGGCGGCAGGGACCATTCTGTGAGGTGGTGTGCAATCCTGCAGCGACGAGCGCGGACGCAGCCACAGTTCGTCACCAACAGTGAGGCCAGGCTGCCGAAAATTGGCAGCCGCGTGTGCCGATTTGATCAGCGCCGCGGCGAGAGTACGAGCGTGGCCTCCGCGTTCTTTTCGACCATCGCCTGGCTGAAGGAATACGGAAAGTACTGTTCCGCGGCCCAGAGCCTGGCCAGATCGTCGAAATGCGGGCTGCCCGGCTGGCCGGACTGTCCCGGCGCGCTCGTTCCGACCGATCGATCCCAGTCGGCGACGTCCATGATTTCGCGGAACGTCGCGCCGTCGGACTGACGATAGCCGGGTCCGCTCGTGCTGAAGACTGTGTCTCCGTATCCGCCGCGCGGGAACGGTCCGACATTGAATCGCGTACGCGCCGCGTCGCTCACCGGGGCAAGGGGATGCGCAAACGTCGCCGCGTGCAGGCGGCCCCAGGTCCACGTGCCCATGTCAGGACCGAGCACCGGCTTCAGCGTGCCGACCGCCGCGACGAGCGCGGACTCGAGGAGCGCGTCGCGTTTCCTGGCAGGGTTGGCTCCGAACCACGCTTCCGACGGTTTCGTCAGCGACGGCACCAGCACGTCAGCCTCGCGCCGGAGGTACTCGCGCGCCAGGTCCTTATCCTTATCTAGTTGTGTGTCTGCGAGCAGCCGGCGCAGCGCGGTCTCCCACTCGACGTACACGGCGGCCGCCGCGGAATCCTGCGCGAGTCGCTTGTCCCATGCCACAAGCAGCGTTCGTGCGCGTTCGGCGTCGGCGTCCTTGACGTGCAGCGGCGCGAGCAGCGGGACCAGCTGCTCGGCGTTCCACGGCGTTGCGTCGTGCTGAAGCCGCTCGAAGTCCTCGATGCCGAAATCCTTCCTCGCGCCGAGCACCTCACGAATGCGATTGACGCGCGCCGGCGTACTCCACGTGTAGCCGATGTTCGGTTTCGAGGCGGACGCGAGCGTGTTGTTGTTCGCGGTGGTGAGGAACCCAGCCTGCGGGTTGTAGTCGTGGGGAAGATCGTCGAGCGATCGCCACCCGTCCCATTCGTATTCGCCCTTCGATCCCGGAACGGGATACAGCCCCTGCCAGTTCCGGCGCACGGGCACGAGCGACGCCGCCTGGTAGCCGATGTTGCCATCGACGTCCGCATACACGAAGTTTTCGCCTGGCACTTTCCAGTGTTCGAGCGCCTGCCGGAATTCCTGCCAGTTCGTCGCCCGGTCCAGCGACAGCGCGCCGAGGTAGCCGGCGGTTCCCGGCTGCGCGCCGGTCCACTGCAGCGCGTACGCAACGTGCGCGTCGTTGTCGATCGCCACCACCGGCCCATGCGACGTGTAGAAGTGCTCGACTTCGACCGGTTCCGTTCGTCCCTTGACGCGAATCGAGTCCTTCACGACGTCCATGTCGACGAAGCGGCCGTGCGACTCCACCTGCCTCGGGTTCGCCGGGTTCAGTGTCTCGACATACAGGTCCTGAACATCGGCGGCAAAGATCGTCAGGCCCCACGCGATGCGATCGTTGTGGCCAATCGCGACGCCCGGGAACCACGGCACGACCGATCCGATCACGTTCCATCCCGGTGCGTTCAGGTGGACCAGGTAACGCAGCGACGGATGATCGAGGTTGCGGTGCGGATCGTTGGCGAGCAGCGGCTTTCCCGTCGCGGACCTGGAGCCGGCGATGACCCAGTCGTTGCTGCCTTCTCGGCCGACCGATTGCTGCCAGTCGAACAGAGCCGCGGTCGAGTTCTCGGTCGGCGGGCCGAATTTTGCCGGCGCACCGATATAGGCCAGGTCCGTATTGAGCTGGTAGTTCACCTTCGAGAGGTCGACACCCGGCGGCACCATCATCGGCGCGGACGGATCGAGCGGGAGGAGCAGCGCAGTCTTGGCCGCGCCGACTTTCGCGGTCATCCGCGAGCGGAAGACTTCTTCGCGCGCGTTGCTCGTCATCACGAAGCCTTCCGCGCGGCTCAGCAGGTCTTCCGGTTTCCACGGTTCCGGCCGATACCCGGCGACGTCGAATTCTTCGGGCAGGTTCGCGCCGGCGATTCCAATCCACGCGTTGATGCCCGCGACGAAGCGCGTGGCGATCAGCCTGGTGTCCGGGGCATAGCTTTGCCAGTCGGCGTTCTCGTCGCCCCGGTAGCGCATCAGCCGCGTCATGCGGTCGCGCGTCAGGTACTCGGGGCCCAGCGTCTCGGCGAGGCGACCCTGCGTCGACCGGCGCCACAGGTCGATCTGAAACAGTCGATCCTGGGCCTGAACGAAGCCCTGCGCGAAGAACAGGTCATCGGCGTTCTTCGCGTAGATGTGCGGGATGCCCCAGCGGTCGCGGACGACGCGGACTTCGTCCGAGAGGCCGGCGACGGACAACGTGCCCGAGGTCTGCGCAAGGCGACTCGATTGGCCCGGCTGCGTCGGCGTGCCAGCCGGCGCCGAGCACGCGCTGACCACGATCGATGCTGACATCACGCTGCCGAGTAATGCGCCACACGATCTCATCTCACCCCTCCCGAGTTGATCCCGGTTCTGCCAATGAATTCCCCGTCAGACGCCGGCGGTCACGGGCGCGACACGCACGCTCGTCGGCCGCAGCAGCCACCACTCGACGAAGATCAGGTTCGGTACCCAGCACGCCCACGAGATCGCCTGATATGCGCTGATGAACGGCAGCCCGGCCGTCAAGGCGATGGGCAGGTAGATTCGAAGCGTGACGGCCGCGAAAGTGAGCGCGTAGCTGCGCAGCATCCAGCGGCGATGACCGACTTGATCGCCGCCGCGGATCGCCCGGTAACTCAGCGCTGTCGTGAGCAGCCAGAGAACAGCCAGCAATCCGAATCCGACGTGCGTGACCAGCCCGCCGTCCGAACGAGTGGCCATGACGAGGGCGCCCGCGCCGCCAATCGCGACCGCGACCACATACAGCCGCCCGACCCACCGATGGACAGCGAGGAATCGCGCGCGCAGTCGCGCATTTACCTGAAATGCACCGGCCAGAAGCGCCAGAGCGCCTCCGCTGAGATGTCCGACGACGGCCCAGGGAATAACTTGCAGACGGGCGCGCACCAACGGGGGGCGAAACGACGGGACCAGGAGCGCCGCGGCTGCGTAAGCCGAGACCGCGGCCGCGGAGATCACGACGAACAGCCACTGGCCTTTGCGCATGTCGGCGATTCGGCGCACCCATTTTCCGGCAATCCCTCCGGGAAAAGAAGCACGTCGAATGGCAGCCTGCCGGAAAGCCGGCAGCCGCAAATCCGGCACCTCGCGAAACGGCTGGTAACCGGCCCAATTCCCGGGATATCCCGGTGGCATGCCCCGTGCGAATCAAGCCTGCGGAAGCCGGTGGGGTTACTGACAAAGGAATCCAGCATGACGACGAAGCTCCGAACACGCATCGCCCGGGCGCTGAACGACGCGCTGCTGAAGCGCGATCGCGCCGAGATGCGAGCGGTCGATTCATTGCTGTCCCTTGCAGGGCCACCGCACCGGCGCCGGCCGCGCGGGGCACGCGGAACGACCGCCCGTCGCGGGCGTCGGCGCTAGAACGGCGAGTGGATCATGCGTTCCAGGAAATGGGCGGGCTTCAGATCGATCGTGTGTCCGGTCGACTTCTCCGAATCCTCCCGGAGGGCGTTGCGCTACGCCGCCGCAGTCGCGGCGCGCAGCGACGCGTCCTTGACCGTCACGTACGCGAACGACCCCTTGCTCGTGACGGCGGCCGCCACCGAACTGAACGATCGAGGGTTCGTCAAGCGAAGCGCGCGTGAGCTGCGCCGTTTCATCGACGCCAGTCTTTCAGTCCGCTTGCGACGACAGCTGCGACTCGAGGCGCACGTGTCGATTGGATCCGCGGGTGACGAAGTCCTGAAGGCGGCGAGCACGACGCGATCCGATCTGATCGTCATGGGCACTCAGGGTCTGACCGGCGCGGATCGCTGGCTTCTGGGATCGACGACGCTCAGCGTGTTGCAGCGGACGGCCGTGCCGGTGCTGGCCGTGCCGACGTCCGGCGCCATTCGCACGCGGAGCCTCGGATCCTGGCCGTGCGGCCGACTGGTGGCGGCGCTCGACCTCGGTCCGCGCGCAAACGAGGACGTCGAGACCAGCGCGCGAATCGCGCAATGGTTCGAATCGTCGCTGCTCTTGATCCACGTTGTCAGCGCGATCGCGGCGCCCGCATGGCTCAAAGGCGCGCTGACCGGCCGCCACCGCCTTCACCTCGTCCGGGCGCGACGGGATCTCGAGGATCTGGCCGCGATTGCACGCCGGCGAGTCGAGACTGACGTGCGCGTGGTGTGCGGCCGTCCTGCAGACGAAATCGCCGCGCTTGTCGCAGAGGAGCGGGCAGGCCTCGTGGTCACCACGCTCCGTGACCGGGCCGGCTGGTTCGGCGCCCGGCGCGGATCCATTTCGTACCACGTGCTATCGCACGCCGTGGTTCCGGTCCTCGCCTGTCCGCAGCAATGGCGGCCTCGCTGACCTCGTACCCGACTGACGCTTCCGCCCCGGTTATCCGCCCTTCGTTATCAGACGGATCGCCCGGAGCGGGCGCGCCTTGGGGCCGGCTGATCCAGCTCCCGAAGCAGCGCCTGCACGCCAACGAGACGCCGGTTGAGGATATCGCGGGCAATTCGCAGCAGATCTTTGAGCAGCGGATCGCTGACGGCGTATTCCGTCATCGCCCCTCGCTTCCTGGCGACGACGATTCCGCTCGCGCGAAGCCGGGCGAGCTGCTGCGAAACGATTGGCTGATCGATCGAGAGCGCGCGCTGCAGATCCTGCACGCTCGTGTCGCCGTCGGTTACCAGCACCTCGAGGAGCCGGATGCGAACCGGGTGCGCGAGCGCCCTGAAGAACTCGGCCTTGAGCGTCTGCAGCTGCGGGGATGGAAGCGTCGGGTTCGGCATGGAAGTTCTCACGCGGCCGGCAACGTTGGCGCGCGGTGGAGATCGTCGTGGATCTCTCTCGCCCGATGTAGCGCGCCCTCGAGGTGCCGGCAGATGTTGGCGTCGCCTATGCGGCGATGAAAGTCGGCCCTGGCAATCAAACCGGCGGGCTGGTTCCGCGCGCCGCACAGCACGAGGTGACGGCCGGAGCGATGCAGAGCATCAGCAAGCTCTTCGATCGCGTGAAGGCCCGTGGCGTCGAGCGCAGTCATGTTTCGAAGCCGCAGGATGACGATCTCCGGCATCGCATCCAGGTGCTCGAGCACCGCGCGCAGCTTGTCCGTCGCGCCGAAGAGAAAGGGCCCGTGGATGCGGAAGATCCGGACGTAGCCCGGGATGATCTTGTTCTGAAGGATGTGCGCGTGGCCTTCCCGGACGTACTCGTCCGTCACCGCGCTGACGGTCGTCGTGTCCGCGACGCGCTTGATGAACAGAAGCGCCGCACACACCATGCCGACGCCGACGGCGACGGTCAGATCCGCGAAAACGGTCAGCGCGAATGTGACGATCCAGACCGTGACGTCGGTCTTGGTGAGGCGGAGCAGCTCGGGAATCTCCGCCCAGTCCCCCATGTTGTACGCCACGACCAGCAGGATCGCGGCCAGTACCGCCAGCGGGATGTACCGCGCCAGGGGCGACGCGACCAGGAGAATCAGGAGCAGCGTCAATGCGTGAACGATGCCGGCCACGGGCGTCTGCGCGCCGGATCGGATATTGGTGGCCGTGCGTGCGATCGCGCCGGTCGCCGGAAGACCACCGACGAGCGGCGAGACGATATTCGCGACACCCTGCGCGATCAGCTCGACGTTCGAGTCGTGGCGGTCGCCGCTCAGTCGGTCGGCGACCATGGCCGACATCAGCGATTCGATGGCGCCGAGCATCGCGACGGTCATCGCCGGACCGATCAGGCCTCCGATCAGCGCCGGATGCAGCGGCGGCACGTGCAGCGACGGCAAGCCGGCGGGAATTCCGCCGAATCGCGTGCCGATCGTCTCGACGTCCAGGCCGAGCATGACGACCACGATGGTGCCGGCGCAGAGCGCGATGATCGTGCCGGGGATGCGCTTCGAGACGCGATTGGCGACGACGATGATGGCGAGCGACGCTGCAGCAAGGGCGGTCGCCGGGTGCGACCACGTCGAGGCGTGTGACGCAAGCGCCTCGAGGCGCGGCAGGAAGTCGCTCGGCACGCTGTCCATGCGGAGCCCGAACACGTCACGAATCTGCGTGCTGGCAATCAGCACCGCGATGCCGTTGGTGAAGCCGACGACCACAGGCCGCGGAATGAATCGGACGGCCGATCCCATCCCCGTGGCGCCGAGGATGATGAGCAGGATGCCAGCCATCAGCGTGCAGATCAGCAAGCCTTCGACGCCGTGGCGTGCGACGATGCCGGCCACGATGACGACGAACGCACCGGTCGGACCGCCGATCTGCAGCTGGGAGCCGCCGAGAGCGGAGATGATGCCGCCGGCGAACACCGCGGTATAGAGACCCGCCTGGGGCGGCAGGCCGGACGAGATCGCGAAGGCCATGGCGAGCGGAAGCGCGACGAGACCGACGGTCACGCCGGCCGTGATGTCAGCGAGGGCCTTGTGACGATCGTAGGTGGCCAGTGCCGCCAGCAGCCGGGGCCGGGCAGGGTCCGCCGGGCGAGTAGAGCTCATACCTTGGTATAGTAATATTACTATATTACGCCGCGGCCATGTTGGGCTGGTGCCCGCACTCGTTCCGCCTCCGTGACAACTCATCGGGCCGCTGGTGTTTTAGGCTGTTGGGCGCACCTGGAGATGTCTGTGGCGAGAAGTCGACTTGCGGCCTGGTGCCTGGGCGCGGCCATCCTGGCTGCCGCATGTAGTACGAGCACCCAGCCGGCCGGCCCGTCGGGAACCACCGACCTGGCCGGGCAGTTCAACCAGGTCTGGACGACCTTCGATCAGATCTACTCGTACTTCGACGTCAAGCGGATCAACTGGAACGCCCTGCGAACGGAGTTCGAGCCTCGCGCGGCATCGGCGGGCAGCCAGGATCGGCTGATGCTCGTCCTCCAGGAAATGCTGGGCCGCCTGCACGATCAACACGTCGTGATCAGCGGGCCCGGAACCACGCTCCGGACCTACGTTCCCGGCTTCTTCGTCAACTGGGACGAGGGCGTGTGGCGCCAGTATCTCGCGCGCGCCAACGCGACGATGCGCGGCGCAGCCGTGTCCGCGGTGATGAATGGTGTGGCCTACATCGCGGTTTCATCGTGGAATCCGGCACAGTTGAGCGTCGCCGACCTCGACGCGTTCGTCGACGCATTCCGGGATCGCCCCGCCCTCATCGTCGACGTGCGGATGAACCCTGGCGGCGACGACAGCCTCGCATTCCAGTTCGCAGGACGGTTCACGGCAGCGACGACGATTGCGGACTATTACCAGACCCGCAACGGCCCGAACCATGGCGATTTCACGCCGCGCACGCCACGGACGGTTTCGCCGCGCGGCTCGTTCCAGTTCACGCGCCCGGTGCTGCTGCTCACCGGACGCCGGTCCGCGAGCAGCAACGAAGGCTTCATCGCGGCGATGCAGGAGCTGCCGAATGTCACGTCAGCAGGGGACACGTCGGCGGGCTCGAGCGGGAATCCTCAGACCTTCACGCTGCCGGGCGGCTGGTCGTATACCGTGTCGCGGTGGATTCACTACACGGCGGCCGGGCAGATCATCGAGGACCAGGGAATCCAGCCGCGCGTCAATGTGCCGGCTTCGGCGGCCGACTTTGCAGGCGGCCGCGATCCGGTCCTGGATTTCGCGCTCGCGCAGTTGCCCGCAAGCGTCAGCGCGTCATCCTTTTCGTGGCCGGCCCGGAATCGGGATCGGTCCCGCCTTCTGCACCTCGCCCCACACCCGGCGACCCACCTTGTCGGCTTCCGCGACGATCGCATCCTCGTCCATCGTCAGGACCTTACGGCTGCGCATGACGAACTGGCCGTCGATCATCACGGATTCGATGTCGTTCGGCTGCCCGTTGTGGATCAACGCTGACACGATCCGACCGGCCGGGACGAGATGAGCACGCAGCGTGTCGACGACGAGGAGATCCGCCTTCTTGCCGACCTCCAGCGAGCCGATCAGCTTCTCCTGCCGCACGGCCCGCGCGCCGCCCATCGTCGCGTCCTCGAGCATGTCCTCCGGCTGCGGCCGCACGCCCGGGAACGGATCGTCTCGTCGGATGCGCTCGGTGACGAGCGCGATGCGCATCACCTCGAACAGATCGTTGGTGTTGTTGTCGGTGCCGTTTGCGATCGGGCAGCCCGCCGCGCGCAGCCCGGGGATCGGAGGGATGACGCCGCGGTTGGCCGCCATCGCCGCCTGATGCGAGACGATCGTCCCGGATTTTCCGAGGATCGCGATATCGCCTTCGTCGACATACCGGCAATGCGCCGCGAAGAGACGCGGACCGAGGAAGCCGTGTTTCGCGAGGAACGCCGGCGGCCGGACGCCGTGGAACTTCACCATGTAGTCGACCTCGGCCCGACTCTGCGACAGGTGAATCGTGTAACCGACGTCATGCTGCTCGGCGAACGCGCGCACCGCCCGGAGAAGCTCGGGCGACGAGGTCTCGGCGAGGGCGGCGGCAGGGAACACGCTGATGCGGCCCTGGTCCTTTCCGTGCCAGGCCGTGAACAGGTCGTTGATGCGCTGCATTCCTTCGTCGCGCAGCCTGGCCGAGAATCGCGGCGCGTCGCTTCTCGCGAGCAGGTCGGGCGACATCGGGCCCGAGCCGTTTTCCTTGTCGGTCACCGATTCCGCGAAGACCCACCGCAGACCCGTCTTCGACAACGCGGCGGCGTGACGCCCGATGCCGCCGGAGTTCTCCACCATCGTCGTCGTTCCGGTTCGTATCGCTTCGAGCGCGCCGATTGTGACCATCAGCGTCGCTTCCTCGCCGCGCAGCAGGCTGGCGGGCTGGACTGCCAGGCGCGCGGAGTTCGGGAAGCCGAAGTCCTCGTTGAATCCGCGCGCGAGCGTCTGCGCCAGGTGCGCGTGACAGTTGATCAGGCCGGGGAACAACGCCTTCCCGCGCCCGTCGTAGACGTCGGCGCGCGGGTACGAGCGCAGGATCTGATCGGTCGCGCCAATCGCGGCAATCTTGTCGCCGTCGACGGCCAGGGCCACGTCGTTTTGAACCGCGTCGACGGTGACCACGGTGGTGTGTGAAAAGACGACTGTCCGGTTGGCGGTCGTCTGCGCCCGAGCTCGCATCGGATCGAACGCTGCGGCGGCAGCGCCCGCGCCGGCCGCAGCCAGCAGCTCGCGACGGGTCATCGGGGATTTGGCAGTCGCTTTCGGCATGGCGCAGTGTGTCGCCAGCGCCGGACAACGTCAAGACACTGCCGTCTATTCGGATCGAAGCGCCTGCAGCACATCGACTCGCGACGCCCGCGCCGCCGGCATCAGCGACGCCACGATGGCCGCGCCGACCAGGAGCACTGCCGCGCCGATCACGGGAAACGCGCCAGGCAGCTTGACGTCCGCGATGAACTGCGACGCGAGCCGCGCGAGCACGAGCCCGCCCGCGGCACCGATCGCCACGCCGATCGTCGCGATCACCGCGCCCTCGGAAAGCACCCGCGCGAGAAGCTGCCGTGGCGCGGAGCCGACCGCCAGCCGGATCCCGAACTCCCGCGTGCGCGCGCTGACCGAGAACGCTAGGACGCCGGCCACGCCGACGACGGCGATGAGAAGCGCGATGCCCGCGAAACCCGAGAACACGAACGCGTTCAGCCGCTCGGGCGCGAGCACTTCTGCGCGCACGTCCTCGAGCGTCGCGGGACGCTCGACGGGTTGATCGGGCGAGAGTGTGCGGATGATGCGCGTGATCGGCGCGACGAGCGCATATGGATCGCCGGCGGTGCGCACGAAGAGGCGTCCGGCCGTCCCCATCCCCATCTGACGGATCGGTTGATAAATCGTCATGGCGATCCCGGGGACGACGTGTTCATCGTCCACGTCCGCGGCAACGCCGACGATGCGGCGGGGCTGGGGCTTGCCGAAGAGCGGATCCGTCCACCAGACCCGGCGGTTGAGCGCGTCGCCATTCGGGAAGAGCCGCTGCGCGATGCTCTGGCTGATGATCGAGACCGGTTCGGCGCCGAGGCGGTCCGCATCGGTGAAGTCGCGGCCCGCGACGAGCGGCACGCCCAGCGCAGCGAAGAAGCGCGGCGAGACCGGCCGGAGGCCGGCGTGAGGATTGTCCTCGCCGTCCGCCGGCGTATAGCCCTCGACAGTGAATTGAAAGGTTGGTCCTTTGCCGGCATCGCGCCACGGCACGACCATGCCGTCCGCGATGTTCTCGACGCCCGGAAGGCGGCCGATCCTGCGGGAGACTTCTTCGTACACTTCGGCGGCGCTGTTGGGGCTGACGCCGGTGGCGGGCATCGGGATGTCAATCGCGAGCACGTGTCGCGTGTCGTAGCCGGTATTCGACGTCTGCATCGCGACGAGCGTGGCGAGCAGCATGCCGGCGCTGGCCAGGAGCACGAAGGAAAACGCGATCTGCGTCGTCGCGAAGAGCCGCAGGCGTCGGTTGGTGCCCGGCGTGATCCGGACGCTGCCGTTCGCGAGGCCGAGGCCGGACGGTGCCTGCGCCGACGGGAGCCGCGGGACGTACGCGAGCAACAGGGCGGAAACCATCGCGAGGCCGGCGCCGATCCACAGAACGCTCGTATCGACGCTGACGCCGATGGCGCGGACGCTGAAGCGCGCGGCGAATTGGGCGACGAGCGATACGAAGGGACGTGCGAGCAGGACGCCGAGCACGGCCCCGGCGCCGCAGAGGAGCAAGCTCTCCGCGAGCAGCGTCCGCCGGAGCGCGCCAGGGCCGGCCCCGAGCGCTGCGCGCACGGCCAGCTCGCCTTCCCGGCGGACCGAGCGGGCGAGGATCAGGTTCGCCACGTTCGAGCAGGCGATGACGAACACGATGGCAGCCGCAGCCAGCAGAACGAGCAGCACCGTTCGAGCCGGCCGCGAGATCTGATCGCGAAGCTTCGTGACGCGGAGCTGAAAATTTCCCTGACCCGCATACACTTCGGGGTGCTCGCGCACGATGGCCGCGTATACGGTGCTCAGTTCGGCGCGGACCGATTCAAGCGTTGCATCCGGCGCGAGGCGGCCGAAGAGCTCGGTCATTCGATGGCTCCGGTTCGTCTTCATCAACGCGCCGAGATGGTGCGGGCTCGTGACCACGTTGGCGATGATTTCCGTGTCCGCGGGGTACGGGATCGACGGCTCCAGGACGCCGACGACGGTCGCTGGCTTGGGGCCAAGTCGAATCGACTTCCCGATGACGTTCGGATCGCTACTGAGCGCGGTCGCCCAGAACCGATACGTGATGACTGCCACACCCGCCGCCTCTGGGCCCTCGTCGTCTGCGTTGATCAGGCGGCCGAGCACCGGGCGCAGCCCCATGACGTCGAAGTACGAACCGCTGACGACGCCGGCGCGCACCGTGCGCGATTCCGGCGAGAGCCCGACGACGACGAATTCCACGGTTGAGAAATCGCCGAACGAGCGGATTGTCGTCACGCGCGATTTCAGATCGTCGATCTCCGGCACCGAGAACGTCCGGTTCTCGACCCCCGAACCCGGCGTGCTCTGACGGATGTAGACGAGCCGATCTTCGTCGCGATTGACGAGCGGACGAAGCAGCACGCTGCGGACCACGCTGAAGATGGCGGCGTTGGCGCCGATCCCGAGCGCCAGCGTGATCACGACGGTCGCGGCCATGCCTTTGACGCGCAGCAGGGAACGCAAGGCGAAGCGCAGCTCCCGCGCGAATGCCTCCAGCGCATCGATCCATCGCGGGCGCCAGACGCCGCGCATCGAATCGCGCGTGAGCGTGACGTTGCCGAACTCCCTCAGCGCGGCGAGCCGCGCCGCCGCGGGATCCTCTCCGCGATCGATCCGCTCCTTGATGCTGATCGCCAGGTGACCGCGAATCTCGTCGTCGAGATCGTCGATGTCCGGGACGTCGCGCCGCATGCGCTACTCCTTACTGTCAGGTGCGGGGTTCATGATGCGTCCGATGGCGTTGACGAGCTGGGACCATCGGTCCTGTTCGCGAACGAGCTGTGCCTTTCCGGCCGGCGTCAGCCGGTAGTACTTGGCGCGCTGATTGGCTTCGCTGAGATCCCATTCCCACTTCAGCCAGCCGCGTTTCACGAGACGGTGGAGCGCGGGGTACAGCGAGCCGGTTTCAACCTTCAGCAGATCATCGGACTGCGCGCGGATGGCCTGGCCGATGCCGTGGCCGTGGCGCGGGCCCCATTGCAGGGTCCGCAGAATGAGCATGTCGAGCGTGCCCTGCAGGAGCTCCAGCCGTCCGTCGTCGGAAGTCTTGGCCATAGTGCTAGACAGTCTACGGCTTTGGACGTAGGACGTCTACGGCTTGTTCCCGCCGGCGCGTTAAGATTCGCCCGACGAGGAGATCCACGATGGTTTTTGCGGCTGTTTTCGCGGTTCTTCTGATGTTCAGCTCGTCGCCAGCGTCAGCCCAGGTGCTCGACGTCCGCGAGCTTCATCCTTCACAGATTGCAGCCCTCGACCGCTCGCGGACCGTGGTCCTGCTGACTGGCGGCATCCTGGAAGAGCACGGTCCCTTCCTCCCGTCGTACTCGGACGGATATCAGACCGAGTTCGTCGCGTCGAGGCTGGCGGAAGCCATCGTCGCGCGTCCCGGGTGGGTCGTGCTGCGTATGCCGCCGGTCCCGCTCGGCACGATGCCGGCGAGCGAAATCGGCGGCAAGCTGTCGTTTCCCGGGAGTTACGGCGTGCGGTCCTCGACGCTGCGCGCGGTCTTCATGGATCTCGTCACCGATCTTGGCGACGCAGGATTCAGGTGGGGGTTCATCGTCAACCTGCACGGATCGCCCACTCACAATCGTGCGCTCGACGATGCGGCTCAGTACTTCGTGGATACATTCGGCGGAAGGATGGTGCACCTGAGCGGACTGGCCAGCGTGGCGGGCGCCGTGCCGCGGGATATCTTCTCGCCGGCGCAGCGCAACGCCGAAGGGTTCAGCGTGCACGCGGACGCCGACGAGCACAGCCGGCTGCTGTTTCTGCGCCCGGACCTCGTTCGGTCCGACGTCGCGACTGCGCCGCCCGTCATTGGACGCAACTTCGCGGACCTGGTGACGATCGCCAGGAAGGACGACTGGCCCGGTTACTGGGGCACGCCAGCGATCGCGACGGCTGCGGCGGGCGCGCGCGCGATGAACGCCATCGCGCAGGCTGCGGTCGACGCCGCGCTGAAAGTTCTCGATGGCGCGCCCGACGCCGCGCTGCCGCGCGTCGCAAATCTCATGGCTGGCGATCCGGATGTCGCCAGCCTCGTCGCGGCGTCGCTCGAGCGCGAGCGGCAGGCCGAGCGTCGTCAGAGCGATTGGGTGGCCCGGCACCGCCGGTGAGCCGCTTACTTCTTCGGGCGAGACGCCGGCGGCACCAGTCCGTTCAAGCGGTAGTACGCGACGAGCAGACCGTAGTGCTCGGCCGAGTGTTCGATGACGGCGAGCCACGGTTCCGGTGAGGCCGCGAATCGCGTCGCCGGCGTGGCCTTCAGGGTCGCGTCCGCCTCTGCGATCGCTTTCTTGAGGCCGGCCACGACGGCGGCCTTGTCCGCGTAGTTCTTTGGATCGAGCTCCGACCACTGCACGCTTTCACCCTTGCCGGCCTTCGCCGCATACGTCGTTCCGGAGAACACGTGCACGATGACCTCACCGAACGATCGCATCTCGGGCTTCGGCTTGAACCCGTATTTGTCGGCGGGAAAGTCCTCGGCCATGTCGAGGATGTTCTTGTGTACGCCCGTGAAGGTACCGGTGATGGCCTTCATCGGATCGGGCGGCTGACGTTGCTGGCTTCGAATGGCCGGGGCAGCCGCGAGCATCACGAGGCCGATTGCGAGGCACGTCCGTCGAGAGATCATCTGCATCCTCCCTGAAGATTCGGAGTCACGTCATCGAGCTATTTGCCGGTAATCTCGCGGAGGTTACGGCGCGTGCTCACCTCGCAAACCGGCGAATGCTGAACGCGACCGGAAGCCCGACCACGACCATGTGCACCAGCAGTCCCTGAATCAGATCGAACAGTTGATATGGGCCCCGGGAATGCAAGGCCGAGAGCGGAAGGACCACCAGGTTCATCACCAGCTCGACCGCGGCGCCGTACGCGAGGCCGCATACCAGCGGATGTTCCGTCAGGAAGGTCAGCCGGCGGCTCGCTGCGTAGTAGATCGCCGCAATCGAGAACGCGATGAAGAAGTGGAGGAGAACGCCGAGCACGTAAGTGGCCGGGCCTCCCTGCAGCGCCTGCCGGCCGAGGAGGCCGGCGGCAATGACGAGCGGAATCCTCGCGCCAAAGAGGACGCACGCCTGGATCAGGTCGAGACCGCCGGCGGCGGCTCCGCCGACACCGATGGCCAGAAGCGCGCGTGGAGCAGGTCGATTGGACATGCCTCAAGATACGAACGCCGCTCGTGGCAAGTCCTGAAGCCGGCCTGAAACAACCCTGAATACTTCTGAAATCAGCCTGTGGGTATACTCAGGGTTCCGCTGACACGTCGACAAGGAACAGCGAGTCGAATGGAAGGCCGGTCTCACGAAAGACTGCGCGTCGGCGCGTGTGGCGTCGATCCCGCATCCGGACAGATCTCGCGCGACGGCCACGCCATCCGGCTGGACGTGAGGACACTGCGCCTGCTGATGTGCCTCGTCGAACGCGCGGGCGAAGTCGTCAGCATCGACGAACTCATCGATCACGCGTGGTCGGGCGTCAGCGTCAGCTCCGACTCGGTTTATCAGGCGGTGACGTCCCTGCGCCGATCGCTTGGCGACGATCCCAGGAATCCGAGTTACATCGAGACCGTGCCGCGTCTCGGGTACCGCCTCGTGGCGTCCGTTCGTCCCTGGGACGATCAACCGGTCGAGATGCCCGCGCGCGGGAGGCACTCCGGAAGCGGGGTCGTGTGGGTTGTCGGCCTGACGCTGTGCCTTTCGATCGGAGTTGCGCTTGCCGGCCTCGTCAAATTCAGGGACCGGGCTCCTGACGCAAGGACCGGGAGCTCGATCGCGGTCCTGCCGTTCCTCGATCTGACGGAAGGGATGAAAGAGGAGGAGTTTGCTGACGGCATGACCGAGGAGCTGATCGACAGGATCAGCAAGATCCCCGGCGTTCGCGTGCCGCCGCCCACTTCTTCGTTCTACTTCAAGAACAAACGAGTCCCCGTGGCCGACATCGCCAGGTCGCTGGGCGTTTCATACGTGCTCGACGGAAGCATCCGCAAGTCGGGCGCGAGGCTTCGCGTCGCCGCGAGACTGATTCGCCCCGACAACGGGTACGTGATCTGGTCGGAGAGCTACGACCGGCCCTGGGCCGACATTCTGGAGGTCCAGGACGAGATCGCCGCTGAAGTGACGAAGTCTCTCGGCGCGTCCATCGCACATCCGATGTAGCTACGGCAGCTGCCTCGCGATCGGTTGGTCGCGGTCCTGCATTCGGACGCCCAGCCACAACACGCCCGCGACGATCGCGAGGCCGGCCGTGAGTGTCAGCGTTTGCTCCCATCCGATCCGCTCGGCAAGCCACGGCGTCAACGTCGGCGAGATCAGGCCACCCAGGTTGCCGCCGAAATTCATGGCGCCGCCTGCCAGCCCGCTTCGCTCGCCCGCGAGCTGGGTCATCGTCGCCCAGAACGGTCCCTCCGTGCACAACACGAGCACCGTGCAAACGGTCAGCGACGCTACGGCCACGCCGGCATGCGACGTCCGGGCGCCGACCACGAGAAAACCGGCGGCCGCACACAGCGCGGCGAGCGGTACGACGCGTCGTCCCTGCGTCGAGCCCCACCGTGTCGCGGCCGAGTCCGACAGCACGCCGCCCAGCGGGATCGCGAAGATCGTGGCGACCCACGGCAGCGCGGTGAACGCCGCCGCGTTGAGCACTTCGAAATGGCGGACCTGCACGAGGTAGAGGAAGAACCAGAACACGAAGATGTAGCCGAGATACGCCTGGAGGAAATAGCTTCCGAACAGGAACCAGAAGCTCGACTTTCGAAACAGGGCTGGCGAGGCATTGAAAGCCGAGGACTGCGCTCGGCTGAAGCCTTCGCTCTCCATCGCATCTGCCTCGCGTGCCGGCGCAAGCCACCACCAGACGAGACCCGCCGCGCAGCAGACGAGGGCGGCGGCGGCCATTGCGGCACGCCATCCATAGCGATTCGCGACTGGCGCCAGCAGGATTGGCGTCACGGCAGATCCGATCCCCACGCTCGACAGCACCAGGCTGTTCGCCCGCGCCCGAAGTACCACCGGCACCGTTGCCGCGACGGTTCGACCAGACGTCGGATACGTGGGCGCGGTGACGACTCCGAACAGGCCGCGGATAATCCAGAACTGGATCAGTGCGGTCTGCACGCCGATCGCTCGCCACCCGACGAGGGCCGTGAGCACGGTAAGCGCGACCCATCCTGCACAGACGGCCACGAAGATGGGCCGCGCGGCGATGCGATCGGCGAGCCAGCCGGAAGGCACCTGGAACAGCGTGTAGCCGAGGAGGAACGCGCTGAAAACGCTGCCCATCTCCGCGGACGTCAGATGAAATTCTGACGCGATGCCGGGAGCGGCCACCGTGATCGCGACGCGGCTCACATACCCGGCCGACGCGACCGTCATCAGCAGGAGGACGAGCCGGCGGCCGGCTGAAGTCACGCGAGCCTTTTGTGAAGAATGAATTCCGAGGCGCCCGGCACGATGCAGTCGCGCAGCTCGCCGACGCGCTCGTAGCCGTGCCGGCTGTAGACGTGTTGCGCGCGGTCGTTGAACGACGACGCGAGCAGGAACAGATGTCCGCGGCCTGCGAAATAGCGTTCGACGAAACGCAGCATCGCCGATCCGATTCCGTGGCTTCTGAATTCCGGCGCGACGGCGATCGACGCGATGTACGGCCAGGCGGCAAACCCGTGCGGTGCAACGAGCACGAAGCCGACGGGCTGTCCGCGTTCACGCGCGACGAACAATTCGGTGCCTGGTCGGGCCAGCGCGGTTCGGGCGCCCTCAAGATCGCGGCGGAGCGTGATCCACGGTTCGCTCGTCGCCATCAGCTCCGCACACCACTGCACGTCAGCAGATCCGGCGGGCGCGATCGACACCTCGGTGCCTGCCATCGCGTTCAGAACATCCAGGCGCCGCGGGCCATGAACGCGGCGACGAAGACGATGGCGACGACGAGCGTCATCTCGATCGTGTTGATGCGGCGAAACTCGTCGGTTGAAAACGAGGGGAGAGCTGCGCGCTGCCTCCGAGCGGTGCGGACGCGCATGAACGTCATCATCGGCCTCAGCTCGAGCACGAAGACGATGGCGAACAGCGCCAGCTTCACCCAGAAGAACGCGTTCCGCCAGTAAAAGGTCGGTTCTTTTCCGCCAAGGAAGACGCGCGCCAGTCCGGACGCGATCCAGAGACCGGCTGCCGCGCCCCACGCGTTGTCGGCCGCCAGCAAGCGCCGCCAGCCCGCATCGTCGAGCGGTTGGCTGAGCGCGCGACCGCGCAGGAAGACCGCGCCGAGTCCGAGCGCGAGCGTGAGGACGTGAATGGCGGACAGAAGCGCGGCGACGATCACACGGGCAGTCTACCCCGAGTTACTTCGCGCGCCGCTCTTCCGCCCGTGCTCCCCTGAGGAAGTTCTCGATCGCGTAGTTTCCTTCGTGGCACTCCACGCCGTACATCCGTGTATCGGTCGCCTTGAAGGGCCATTCGGCGGTCCAGGCCGTGGACCAGGTTTCGGGATCGTCCACCGTCACGCGATAGAGCAGCGTCTTGTCGTCGACTCGCCTGAACCGCTCGACGACGTGCAGCCGCTCGCCGGAATCGAGATTGTGGCTGTCGCTCCTGAAGTTCGTCGTGTCGACGACGAGCGTGTCGCCATCGTAGCGGCCGATGGAATCGCCGAGCCATTTCCGAATCGTCGGCGCGACGTGCGCGCTGTTCAACCGCACCACGCGTGCGTCGTGAACCCACTCCGTATAGATGAGGACCGATGACTCCGTCTGCACGATGCGGTAGTAACCGGGAATGACCTCGCTGGGGATCAGCGGCGGCGACGCAAGCGATCCACCGAGTCCGAAATTCCCGAGTAGGCAGCGCTCCGCCAGGCCGAAGCTTTCCGGGTTGTCGAACAGTCGTTTCGGACGCGCGGCCAGGCGCGCCCTGGCCGCGGGAAGCAGCTCGGGCAGCACGCCGCCCGGCGGATCCACGATCAACGACGTGCGCATGCGGTCCAGATCGTAGACTTCGGTCTCGACGAACGATTCGTCGATGTCCGCCTGCGTCAGGCGATCCGCGTCGCTTGGAAGCCGGTCGCGATGTCGCTCGGGTGCAGTCCGCTTGTATTCAGCGGCCTCTTCAGGGGTGAAGGTCGACCGGTCCTTGAAGCCCGCGGGTCTCTGCAGCGGTGTAAGCGTCGCGCCATTCCATTTACCCTCGAGATTGGGCCTGGATTGCGGCGCGCGCTGCGCAAGGACCACCGCGTGCGCTGCAAAGAGCGCGAACGCCAGCGCACAAAGGACACGGGACGGCATGGCCGATCGCTCCTGGGGCGACAGTATATGGGTGTCGCCCGATGGGGGCCAGTCGGTGGCCCCCATCTATCTGTGACGATCGCGCTCGAAACATTACACGTCGTCGCGCAAGGCAGCGGCGGGATTGATTCGCAGGACCTGGCGCGCGGCGGCAGCCGAGGCCAGGCCGCCGACAAGTCCGACGATAGCTGCCGCGGCTGCGATGACGACAGGATCGCTGGCGCGTACCTTGAAGAGCAGGCTGGCCATCACGGTTCCGATGGCCAGTGCACCGCCGCAACCCGCCGCGATTCCGGTGACAAGCGGCCTCGCGGTCTGCCGCAAGACCAGCGCAAACACCTGGGAAGCGCGGGCGCCGAGTGCGACGCGGATATTCATTTCCCGCCGCCGGCGGGAGACGCCGTAGGCCGTCGTCGCGTAGACGCCGATGGTGGCGATCAGCAGCGCGATCGAGCCGAACGCCGTGAAGAGCCACATCTGATATCGACGGCTTTCGAATGCCCGGTCGACGACTTTCTGCAGGGGGCTGACGTCGGCGATCGCGATTTCCGGATCGACGCCATGAATCGCGCGGCCAAGCTCGCCCGCGATCGTCGTCGGGTCTCCCGGCGTCCGCACCACCAGGACCGACTTGCCTTCGTTGTTGAACCAGTACGGCACGTAGACCATGAGAGGCGATGCCGTTTCGAGCGCAGTCGGATGCCCGTCCGCGACGATGCCGACCACTTCGAAGACCTGGTCGGGATCCGCGCGCGTAAATTGCCGCCCAATCGGATCGTGTTCGGGCCAGAGCGTCAGGGCCGCGCGCGCTGAAAGCACTGCGGGCGTGACCGCGCGATTCCGGTCGCGCTCCTCGATGCTGCGTCCCCTGGTGACCGGCATCGACAGTGTCTGGAAGTAGTCGGGCCCGATGAACCGGTAGTTTGCGCTCGGGCGCTTCGAGGATGGCTGGGTGTCGGCGACCGTGGCGATCTGATCGACCCACGTTTCGCCGGTGAGCGGAAGCACCGACGTCCAGGCCGCGGTCGTGATGCCTGACAAGGTCTTCGTGACGGCCGTGATCCGATCGTAGAGAGCCGCGCGCGCTTTCGCGTCGGGATAGCGGCGCGCAACGGGGGCGATCTCGACCGCGACGACATGGTCCGGCGAGAACCCCGGATCGACACGGAGGAGTTGCGCGAAGCTCGCGACGAACAGGCCGGTGACGACCAGCAGCGTGACGGACAGCGCGACTTGTGTCGCGAGCAGTGCCGCGCGGACACGAAGGCCGCCGCGATCGGTCGATCCGTGCCCGCCGGCACGCAAAGCGGACTGCACGTCGCCCTGCCCGATGCGCCATGCCGGCAGCAGCGCCACGCACAGGCCGGCCGAAATCGCCACGACGGCGGCGAATGCGAGCACGCGGCCGTCGATCACGACTTCGCTGACACGCGGCAGGCTGATGGGCGCCGTGGTGACGAACAGCATCAGCGCTTCGCGGGCGACGAACAGGCCGACGGCTCCCCCGATGGACGCGAGCAGCAGCTGTTCGAGGACGACCGTGCGGACGAGCCGCCCGCGGCTCGCGCCGAGCGCGCTTCGCACTGCCGCATCGCGCAGGCGGCCGAGCGCCCGCGTGAGGGAAAGGTTCGCCAGGTTCGCACACGCGATGAGCACCACGCCGCCGATGGCTCCCAGCAGCAGGAGCAGCCCGAGCCGCGCGCGACCGACGACCGATTCCTCGAGCGGCATGACCCACGACCGGAGGTCGGTCGGCTCGTGCGTTTCCCTGGTTGCGATTTGCGCCACTGACTTTTGAATCACGTCCAGCTCGGCTCGCGCCTGTTCAATGGTGACGCCGGGCTTGAGGCGCGCGATGACGGGATAGTTGAACGTGCCCATCCAGTCCATGTTGGCCAGATTCAGCCGGAAGGGCACGACGGCAGCGAAGGTGGAGGACAGCGACGCGGACTCGCCCAGCACATCGAACGTCGGCAGTTCCAGGCCAGCCGGCAGCACCCCGACGATCGTGTACTGCGTACCGCCGAGGATCAGCGTGCGACCAAGCACCTGCGGATCGCGCGAGAGACGATCTTCCCAGAAGCGCGCGCTGATTACGGCGACCGGAGGACGGTCCGGCTGCTCGTCCTCGCGCACGAGGGGCCGGCCGAACGCGACTGAAGCCTGCAGCACGTCGAAGACGGAGCCCGAGGCGCGGATGATGGCGACCTGTGCGGGATCGCCTGTACCAGTGAGGCTCGTCGTCCTCCACTCGAGCTCGGCGATCGAGGAAAGCGTCGTGGCCTGGCGGCGCCATTCTTCGAAGTGCCGTGCGTTTGCTGGAAGCGTCGGGTACTGTCTTGCGACCGCCGGCACGATTTCCCGAATCGCCACCAGCCGATGCGCTTCGCGATACGCCAGCGGCCGCAGCAGGACGCCGTTCACGATGGAGAAGATCGCGGTCGAGGCTCCGAGTGTGAGGGCCAGCGTCGCGACGACGGCTCCCGCATAGAGCGCGTCGCGTCCGATGCCTCGTGCCGCATCGCGGAGGTCGATCCGCAGGTTGTCCATGGCGGCTTAGACGGAAAGCCGGCGGCCGAAGTTGTTGGGGATGCCGGAAATCCGGCGGGAACGCGCCCGGTCGCCCCGATTGGGCGCGAACCGAACGGTTCGTGCCTGGAACCATCATTGCGTCCTCGAGGGCCGGGAGGACGACCATGGAGGAAACGCTCAATACGCCACAGCTCTTGAAGCTGGCCGAAGAAGGCAAGCTGACGAAGCATGCGCTGGCGACCATGCTGACGCCGGAGTCGCGGCGCCACTTTCTGGACGCATGCGCAACCATAGAGAAAAGTTTCACGGACGCCTGCGCGGGGGCGAACGATCCCTGCCTCGAATCAGGATGTTCGGCCGAAGGTGAGATCTGCCTGCAGCCGCTGCTGCGTGCGGAGTCGGCGTATCACAAGGCCTGCGCAGCCGAGTGGGCGAAGCTGTTCGCCAACCGCGAGAACCGGCTGCGTTGACAGCCCGCGCCGCGGACGACGGAGCAGCCCGCCCAGGTCACAAGCGCTTTATCGCATCGTAGAGTGCATCCCGGAGCGCGACGTCGCGCGGGTCGCCCGTCAGATACGTGCCCATCGCGCTGGTGACGTAGGCATAGCCGATGCCTGCCGTTGGATCTGCGAATCCCAGCGAGCCACCGGCTCCAGGTGCGCCGAAGGACTCCGCGTTGCCGAACGGAAACGACTTGCTCGGCTTCATGAAGCCCAGGGAGAACTGAACCTCGGTGCCTTTCATGCACTCATCGTAGAAGCCGCGAGCCGGTGGAATTGCCGCCGCTGCCAGTGCGCGCAGCGTTTCGCGACCGAGCTTCAGTTCCCGTCCTCCCGTTGCGAACACGCTGTAGGCGCGCGCAATCGCTCTCGCCGTACCCACGCCGCCGCCTGACGGAATCTCCAGGTTGCGTGCATAGATATGCCGCTCGTCGTGAGCAAGGCCCGACCCCGCGAGCGCGCGGCAAATCTTCGAGCGTCGATTCATGAATTCGATCGACGCGCGAATCGGGAACCCGAGCAGCATCTCGACCGGGCCGGGCCGCGAGAGCGTTGCCAGCCGCGAGTCGGGGATCGATTCCGGCAAACGGATGTAGACGTCGAGGCCGAGCGGTGAGGCGATCTCGTCCTGGAAGAATTGTCCGAGCGTCCGGTGCCGTGGGTCCACGCGCCGCAGCAGTTCACCTTCATAGAACCCGAGCGTGATGGCGTGATACGCCTGCCGCGTCCCCGGAGCCCACGCGGGTTTCTGCCGGGCGAGAACGGCCGCCAGTCGATCGAAATCGGTGACGAGGGCGCGATCCACCGGTTCGTCGAGCGCGAAGAGGCCGGCCTGATGCGACAGCAGCTGCCGGACGGTGACGTATTCCTTGCCTTGCTGGGCGAACTCCGGCCAGTACGTGGCGACGCGCTCGTCGTAGTCCAGCCAGCCGCGCGAATGCGCCACCGCCATGGCCATCGCGGCGAGCCCTTTGGTGGCGGAGTAGACGAGCACCATCGTGTCGCGCTCCCACGGCGCGCCCGTCTGCTTGTTTCGGATGCCACCCCAGAGGTCGACGACTTTCTCGCCGTGGTGATACGCGCAGCACGCGCCGCCGAGCTCGTGTCGTCGCGTGAAGTTCGCGGCGAACGCATCGCGGACGGGTTCGAAGCCGCGGCTGACATGCCCCTCGACAGTTGAAAGCGCGGATGCGACCGAGGACATGACGCCTCCTATGTGTGCCGCGGCGGCAGGAGTGTCGCCGTTCCGGCAGCCGATCAGATACGAGGCAAGTGGCGTGCCGGGGGAGTGACGTTGTCGAAGGAAATGACGGGAAGTCGAAGCACGAAGGTAGCCACGAAGACACGAAGGCACGAAGAAGAAGCCACAAAAACGCGAAAGCACGAAACCTTAGATCAAAGAGAGCTCGTCGACACGCGAAGAAAAGCTCGCCACGAAGAACTTCAAACGTTCGAGTGAGCTGTCCTAGTCAGGACTTGATCCGCCGGTCACTCTTTAGCGTCGAAAAGCCTGGCGACCATCGAACCTGCCCACGTCTTATTCGAGCTTCGTGTCTTCGTGCCTTGGTGGGTCCCATCGCAGCGCGACACCTTCGCGTCTCGGCAGCGTGACAGCATCGGTCTCTGACCGCCGGTATCGCGCTTGAGTGTGACGCCGGAGATCTGTGATTTCGTGGCTTCGTGTTTTCGTGGCTATAAAACAATGTGGCAGTGTGACAGAGCGGTCGAGGCTTCGTGTCTTCGTACGTTCGCGGCCTGGGTCCAATCGCAGCGTGACACCTTCGTGTCTCGACAGCGTGACGGCATTGGTCTCTGACCGCCGATATCGCGCTTCAGTGTGACGCCGGAGATCTGTGATGTTTCGCGCTGTCGTACTTTCGTGGCCCAATCTGAGATCTTCGCGTCTTCGTGCCTTCGTGGCCTGGTTAGTCGCATCGCGGCGTGACACCTTCGCGTTTCGACAGCGTGACAGCATTGGTCTCTGACCGCCGGTATCGCGACTCAGCGTGACGCCGGAGATCCGTGATTTTCGTGCTTTCGTGGCTGACCTAAGACAAGTGGCAGTACGACAGAGCCGGTTATGGCCCCGCAGAATTCGCATTGACAATGTCCGCCCTCGTGGCCTAGAACGTGCCCTCGCAGCATCGTCGACACGGAAACCTGAACGTAAGGAGGCGCTATGGGCGGCTTGGTGTATTGGGTGGTGGTCGGCCTGATTGCCGGTTGGCTTGCCGGGGTCGTCATGAAGGGTGGTGGATACGGTGTCCTCGCCGACATCATCCTCGGGATCCTGGGCGCCATCGTGGGGGGATGGATCTTCTCGATGCTGGGTGTCGGTGCCGGCGGCGGACTCATCGGGGGCATCATCGTCGCCTTCGTCGGCGCGGTCGTTCTGGTCTGGATTACACGGGTCCTGAAGAAAGCGTGATCGCACGGCCGCTGGCCGGCGCAGCTCGAAAACGGGTCTTCGGATCGAGCTCGCCGGTCAGCGAGTCGTCGACGCGCGTCTAGATGCCGGGTTTCTTCGACTGATCCTTTTCTTTTTCCTTGTCCTTGTCTTTGCCGGTCACGGCCTTGCCGAGGCTCTTCACACCCTTCGTCGTGCTCTTGCCGACTTTTTCCGCGCCTTCGGCCGTTGCCTCGCCCGCTTTCTTCGTCCCTTCAGCAGTGGCGGATCCGGCCTTCTTGCTTCCCTCCGCGGTGGCGTCGGCTGCTTTCTTGGTTCCTTCCGCGGTTGCGGTCCCCGCCTTCTTCGTGCCATCGGCGGTCGCGCTCCCGGCTTTCTTGGCGCCTTCGGCAGTTGCGGTGCCTGCTTTCTTCGCGCCGCTGGCTGTGGCCTTGCCAGCCGCTTCCGCGCCCTGGGCCGTCTTCTTCGCGGCCGTCTTGGTCTTGTCGACAGCCTTGTCCGCGGTGCTCTGGTCCTGGCCTGGGGACGATGACGGCGCCGACTGCGCGGCCATTGAAGGACGAACGGCCAGGGTCGCCAGGATGAAACCGGCCGCGACGAAATACACGTTCACGCGCATGGCTCAGCCTCCTTGCTTCGAGCTGACTGGTCACGATAGCACGTTCGCCGCGGTGGATCTCGAGGACCGGCGTCGCACCGCCTTTACATGACCAGACCAGTTTTGAACTCGCGACTGGGCCACTTGACCCGGTGCAAATAAGACATCAACCAAGGCGTGGGAATGCATCGAAGCGTGACGGCATGGACGGCGCTGGTGGTTTCATCGACCGCACTTGTCCTCGCCCAGGTCCCGGCGTCGGAGCTGGCGAAGCCGCCTGCAAATGCGCGGCACCTGGTCATCCAGTCGACCGGCGGCAAGCACGGAGACTCGTACATCTGGACCACGACGGACGGCACGCGCATGGGCCGCGAGAGCCTGAACCTGCGCGGCCAGGTGTTCGAAGTCGACTCGAGCGGCAAATCCGGATCGGACGGCATGCCGTCCGCCGTCACCATTCGCGGCGTGACACCGCAGGGCGACGCGGGGGAAACCTTCACCGTCAGCGAGCGCCAGGCGCACTGGAAGAGCCCCATCGACAACGGCTCCGCGAACTACGCGTCGCCTGCCTTCTACGTTTCGCAAGGCGGGCCCATTGAAACCACAGCGTGGTTCCTCGAGACGCTGCTTGCGCGGCCAGACAAGACGCTGAACCTCCTCCCGGGCGGGAAAGCGCAGGCGACGCGGCTGGCCGATCTCGAAATCGGCAGCGACGCGACCCGGCAGACGATCACGCTCTGGGCCGTGACCGGCGTCAGCAATTCACCGATCCCGATGTGGGCCGACGCGGGCAACAAGTTCTTCGGCGTCGCGTTCGGCCTCGCGTGGCTGCCCGAGACTTACGCCCGCGAGCAGTCGAAAATTCAGGATGCCCAGGCGAAGGCGATGGCCGCGCAGGCGCCGACGCTTGCCCGGTCACTCGCGAAGGCTCCAGCCGGACCTGTCGCGTTCACCAACGTGCGCGTGTTCGACGCCGAGAACGCCCGGTTCTCGACCAATCAGACCGTCGTCGTCGACAAGGGCCTCATCACCGCAATCGGCGCGGCTGCCTCGATTACGGCGCCGGCCGGCGCGCAGGTCATCGACGGTCGCGGCAAGACGCTCGTGCCGGGCTTGTGGGACTGCCACATGCACGTCAACGACGATTTCACGGGCCTTCAGGAACTGTCGATGGGCGTGACCTCGATCCGCGATCCGGGCAACGACGATACGCGGACCATCGATCGACGGACGCGAGCCGCGGCCGGCGAGTTGTTGTCGCCGCACGT